>ENA-ORDR01001390-ORDR01001390.1-marine-metagenome-genome-assembly--contig:-NODE-1390-length-11289-cov-3.498484_pt1 | contig 11289 bp, 8 predicted proteins | sample MGYA00240993_ERZ508538 | MGnify/ENA primary metagenome ERZ508538 (study PRJEB26207, sample SAMN05421999) | marine metagenome | isolation source: Monterey Bay, California, USA | place: USA:Monterey Bay...
ATTTCTTCCAATTCTTTTTATTGGTGATTTTGAAAACTTTAATCTGAACTTTTCATCAGTTAACAATGATAAATCATTAAGTTTAAGAGATTCCTCGCTATGCCTTGAAGAAAATTTTATTTCATTTGATTCTTTTGCAAACTTATTCCAAGGACAAACAGCAAGACAATCATCACAACCGTATATGCGGTTTCCAATTTTTGGTCTTAAGTGTTCAGGAACAGGGCTCTTACTTTCAATTGTGAGATATGAAATACAAAGACGTGCATCTAATTTAAATGGTTGCGGAAATGCTTGCGTGGGACAAATATCCAGACAAGATGTACATTTACCACAATTATTAATTTCCTCTCTGTCTTCTTCAATATCAAGTGTTGTGAATATCGAACCAATAAAAAACCAACTCCCCAAATCTCTACTAACCAAGTTTGTGTGCTTACCTTGCCAGCCCAACCCAGCGGCCTGACCTAGTGCTTTTTCGGGGACGGGAGCAGTATCCACAAAAACCTTCACTTCACATTCACACTCTTTCACAAGCCATCGTGCCAAGCGCTTAAGTCGCTTTTTTACTATGTCATGATAATCTTTATTCTGCGCATAAACCGAAATAGCCCCTTTTTGTGGCTTTTTTAAAATTTCTAACGGGTCGTGTTTAGGCGAGTAACTTTCTCCCAACATTATACAAGATTTTGCTTCTGGCCATAAATTGCTCGGATTAGACCGCCAATTTACCTTCTCTTTCATCCATGACATTTCGCCATGCCTATTTTGATTTAGAAACTCTTTAAGTCGGGTTGAGTGATCGCCCAGGCTCCAAGGCCGGCATATCCGCATAAGGCTAAAACCATCCACAGTAGCCTTCTTTTGTAACATGCGTTTTAAGTCATTTTTTGTCATTCATGCGCTTCAAATTATTTTAAGGCTTTTGATAGCAAATAAACATATCCAGGGAAACGAAATTGATCCGAGATAGTTATTAAAAATCTAAATCATTATAATGGTCAGAAGGGGGAAACCCAGAAATTTGGTCAGCTAAAATACTACGAAAAGCTGGGCGAGATTTTATTTTTGCATACCAGTCTTTAACCGTATTAGATTCGACCCAATCAATATCTTTTGTATAATCTAATGTTGAGAAATGGGCCGCTGCAGTAAAATCAGCTAAAGTCATAGCATTTCCAGCTAACCATCTGCGACGTTCAAGTAAAAAGGTCATATAATCTAAATGATATTTAATTTTACGCTTTCCAATCATCACATTTTTGCTATCGGGCGCACCCTGTTTCATGATTTTCTTATTTATTTTCTCATATAAAAGCTTAGAAGTTACTTCGTAATGGAATTTATCGTCAAACCAGTTTATTAATCTCCTGACTTCATAGCGTTCCTCGGCACTATCGGGCATCAATTTTGGTTGAGGGTACATATCTTCTAATAATTCACAAATCGGAGCGCTTTCAGTGAAGAGCTTCCCATCAAGTTGCAGAACCGGTATTTTACCACTTGGACTTTTTTTCAAAAACTCGGGTGACTGCTCCCAGTACCGCTCCTCAACAAGCTCCACTTCAACTTTTTTTTCCGCCAACACAAGGCGAACTTTTCTACAAAAGGGTGAAAGAGGTAGATGATATAATCTAAGCATTTCAAAAATTTTTTATTTTATTTCAAAAAACACATGCACCGATTTTAAACAACTTTCAATCTGTAAAACAGTCTGAACGCTCATCTTTCAGAATTGTTGAAGCTCCATCAGCAATTGAAAGTGCGCGTTTCTGAATGAATTTACTTGGATCTATTACCGAACGCTTTTTTGGATTTGGCAAAACAGACGCTAGCAACGCAGCTTGATATAGACTTATTTTATTGGAAGATAATCCAAAGAGCTGCCGGCTAGCCTGTTCAACTCCAAAAATACCGTGATCAAATTCAGCAATATTCAGATAGACTTCAAGGATCCGCTTTTTAGACCAAAAGATCTCAACCATTGGGGTCAAAATAGCTTCGAAAAATTTTCTAATCCAGCTTCTTTTATGCCAAAGAAATAAGTTTTTGACTACTTGTTGACTTATTGTAGATGCGCCCCTTTTGGATCCGTTTTCAATAGCGTTCCGAATTGCAGCCACATCAAAACCCCAGTGATTACAAAAATTCACATCTTCTGCGGCTACCACGCTCAAAGGTAAATTGGCCGACATATCTTCTAAATTGACCCACGAGTAAGAAACCGGTTCATCCCTGAAAGTTTCTAAAATCATATAAGGACTGGTGGGAATAGGGATAAACCTAAAAAGTATAATTATTGCAATTACCAGAACGAACAAAACTAACAAAACTGTTAGAACAAAACTTTTCACTGTTTGCCGCATAAATCTTTTTTCCAGTGGTTTCTATTCTCAGGAGATAATTTTTTCCATCTATAACAAACCTTTGGTTTAAAGCATCATTTGTTTTTGCAAAAATTCCAGTTTAAATTTTGATCTCTAAAGTTATTCAGCCGGAATTACCCCCTCATCTAAGAAGATTGGATGCAAAATTTTATTAAGCATCTCTTTTGGACAGACCTGGATAAAATTGTTTACCTCAATATCCCAACTGCGTAAAATTTCTTGAGCTCTTCGGCTTTCTGTTTCAACAGCGTGTTTTTCTAGTAAACTTTTCAGCTCTTGTTCCCAGTGACCAATTTGTACTCTTGCTGTAACTATCGACTCCATATTCATAATTTCCTGAGCTTGATTTTCCGGATCGTAGATGTATGCCATTCCGCCTGTCATACCTGCCCCAAAATTGGCACCAATACTTCCAAGAATAACCGCTACTCCTCCAGTCATATATTCGCAACCATTTGAGCCACAACCTTCTACAACAACTTTTGCACCTGAGTTTCTTACTGCAAAACGTTCCCCTGCACGGCCAGAAGCAAATAAAAATCCATCCGTCGCTCCATACAAGACCGTATTACCAATTATAGTGTTTTCCGCCGCAATTAGTGAACTAATCATTGGTGGCCTAATAACTATTGTCCCTCCAGAAAGGCCCTTGCCTACATAGTCATTTGCATCACCAGAAACTTCCAATTTTAAACCTGGAGCAGCAAATGCACCCAACGCTTGACCGGCCGACCCTGTCAGCTTTACAACTAAATGATCTTCTTGAAGTGAATTTCGCATACCAAACCTTTGCACGATCTCGCTTGATGTTCGGGTTCCAACCGTTCTGTGAGTATTTTGGATTGCGTAAGATAGTTGCATTTTTTCACCATCTTTCAGAAATCTTTCTGCATCTCGCACAATTTCTTTATCTAACGTATCAGGAACTTCATTTCTTGGCCTGGACCTGTCGTATGAAATTTTTTCAGCTCCATCTACAGTTATTAATATAGGGTTCAGGTCAAGATCATCGAGATGGTCAGAGCCTCTACTTACCTGACCAAGTAAATCAGCTCGACCAATAATCTCATCCACACTTCTTGCTCCTATTTCTGATAGAATTTCTCTAACTTCCTGAGCATAAAAAGTAATTAAATTGACTACCTTGTCGGCATTGCCAGTGAATTTATCCCTTAAGCCTTCATCTTGAGTGCAAACCCCAACTGGGCAGGTATTAGACTGACACTGACGTACCATAATACAACCCATAGCTATCAAAGCGGCTGTCCCAATTCCAAACTCCTCTGCGCCCATCATGGCTGCCATTACTATGTCACGCCCTGTGCGCAGGCCACCATCAGTCCTAAGGGTAATCCTTTCTCTTAAGTTATTCATAGCTAGGACTTGGTGAGCTTCAGTTAACCCCATTTCCCATGGTAAACCGGCAAATTTAATTGATGTCGCCGGAGAGGCTCCAGTTCCACCATTGTGACCAGAGATTAAAATAACATCAGCTTCAGCCTTGGCAACACCAGCAGCAATTGTGCCAACGCCAGAAGCAGCAACCAGCTTTACTGTAACTTTACATCGTGGATTAATTTGCTTTAGATCATAAATAAGCTGCGCAAGATCTTCGATAGAATAAATATCATGATGCGGTGGAGGGGAAATCAGAGTAACCCCTTTAGTTGAGTGCCTCAATCGCGCTATCAAATCTGTAACCTTCACTCCAGGAAGTTGGCCACCTTCACCTGGTTTGGCACCTTGAGCTACTTTAATTTCCAACTCCTCACACTGATTAAGATATTCTGCAGTTACGCCAAAACGGCCAGAAGCAACTTGTTTAATTTTCGCAGATGGATTGTCACCATTTGGTTCTGGATGGAAGTGTGCTGGATCTTCACCACCTTCACCACTATCCGATTTTGCTCCAATTCTATTCATTGCCACATTTAATGTTTTATGCGCTTCTGGACTTAGTGCCCCCAAAGACATGCCAGGCGTCACAAAACGCTTCCGGATAGATGTAATACTTTCAACTTCTTCTAATGGTATCGGCTTGCTTATAGGTTTTATGGCTAAGAGATCTCTCAAATGAATAGGTGGGTTAGATTGCATTCGATTTGAATATTGCTTCCATAGATCATAACTCGCTCTGTTGCATGCTGTTTGCATCATATGCATGGTTTGTGCTTCCCAAGCATGCGACTCACCAGTTTTTCTAGATTTATAGAAACCACCAATCGGTAAAACATCTTGTCCAAACCAACCTTGCCTATGGATTTCAATTGATTTTTGCTGAATTCCTTGGACACCAATACCTGATATTCTGCTCATTAGCCCAGGAAAATATTCGGCACACATTGCGCGAGATAAACCAACAGCCTCAAAATTCAACCCTCCTCTGTATGACGAAACAACAGAAATACCCATTTTTGCCATTATTTTGAGTAAGCCCTGGTCAATAGCTTCCTGATAGCGCCGGGTAGCTTCTGTTAAAGGGCCTCTCAACAAGCCACGCTCAATTCGATCAGCAATCGTATCTTCTGCCAAATATGCATTTACGACAGTTGCGCCTGCACCAATTAGAACAGCAAAATAGTGTGGATCAATGCATTCAGCAGACCTAACGTTCAATGAACAAAATGTTCGTAAGCCTTTTCTAGTCAAGTGGCTGTGAACTGCTGAAGTTGCAAGTATCATCGGTATGGCAACTTTTGCCTCACTAGAAAACTGATCTGACAAAACTAAATGTCCTGCACCCGATCTTACGGCATCTTCTGCCTCCGATCTTATACGCTCCAACTCAACCTGTAATTCATCTTTTGCCCCGTTTACGTCAAATGTGCAGTCTATTTCGACCAAGTCAGCATTGAACTGCTTCTTAAGTGCTTGCCATTGGGCATTCCCAACGAATGGACTATCCAAAACCAATATCTCTGTCTGAGTGCTGCTCTCGTCCAAAACATTCTTTAAATTGCCAAAACGTGTCTTTAACGACATAACGCGATATTCGCGCAAGCTATCAATTGGTGGGTTAGTAACTTGTGAAAAGTTTTGGCGAAAATAATGACTTAACGGTCTATACTTTTTTGATAAAACCGCACTTGGTGTATCGTCACCCATTGACGCTAAAGTTTCTTTTGCATCTTCAACCATTGGCGCTAAAATTTGTTCAATTTCTTCAATTGAATAGCCGGCTGCTATTTGTCTCTTTTTAAGCTCATTTCCAGAAAAAACAGCCTTTTCAGTAACTTTTGATAATACCTTATCAAGGTCAGTAATTCTGCTTACCCAATCTCCGAAGGGCTGACTTTCTGCCAATTTATTTTTTATTTCTGCATCATGGAATAAACGACCTTCCTCAATATCAACTGCCAAGAGTTGTCCAGGACCGAGAGCCCCCTTTTCTCTAATCGTCGCCTCATCAGTCGGCACCATACCTACCTCAGACCCTGCAATTAACAGTCCATCCCCAGTAACCACATAACGCATTGGTCGTAGACCATTTCGATCTAGTCCAGCACACACCCAGCGTCCATCAGTCATAGCTAAAGCAGCTGGGCCATCCCAAGGCTCCATGATAGAATTACAATAGGAATACATATCACGCCATTTTTTTGGTAACTCTTTAGCCTGATTAGACCAACTTTCAGGTACTAACATTGTCTTGGCCATTGGCGCATCACGACCAGCACGGACCAAAACTTCAAAAACTGCGTCAAGCGCCGCAGAGTCAGATGCTCCACCAGGGATAATTGGCTTTATATCGTCGGCTAGCGGTCCAAAAGCACTTGAGGCCATACGAATTTCATGGCTTTTCATCCAATTTATGTTTCCCTTTAATGTGTTTATTTCACCATTGTGAGCAAGCATCCTAAAAGGTTGTGCCAGCCACCACTGTGGGAAGGTATTTGTAGAATAACGTTGATGATAAATAGCAAATGCACTTTCAAACCGTTCATCCATTAAATCAGGATAAAACACTGCCACTTGCTCAGCCAGCATCATGCCTTTGTAAATAATGGATCTACATGAAAGTGAAGCTAAATATAAGTCATTAATACCTGCATCGGCTGCTGATTTTTCTATTCTGCGGCGAAGTACATACAGCTCTCGCTCGAAGGTTACTTCATCAACACCTTTTGAGTTCGAAATAAGAATTTGCTCAATCTCAGGCCTTGTAGCGTTGGCTTTTTCACCAAGACATCCAACTTCAACTGGAACATGTCGCCATCCATATATATAGTAGCCCATTCGAAGAACTTCAGTTTCAACAATAGTCCTGCAAGTCTCCTGTGCCCCAAAATCAGTTCGAGGTAAAAAAACCTGGCCGACAGCAATTAATTCATCAAGGCGTGGCTCATGTCCGGTACGCCTAACTTGATCATAAAAAAATTGTACTGGTATTTGGATGTGAATACCTGCTCCATCCCCAGTTTTGCCATCCGCATCAACCGCTCCTCTATGCCAAATAGCTTTCAAAGCATCTATACCGTTTTCAACTACTTTTCTGCTAGGGCTTCCGTCTAACGATACAACTAGACCTACGCCACAGGACGCATGTTCCATATCTTCGCGATACAGACTATTTTTTGACATCCAGTTTCGTTTTTCATTTTCAGCTTTGACCCACTTTTTGCCGTAGGTAGTTTTTTCCGAGCTCTCTAAATTAATTTTTTTTGGTTTCATGATTTAGTATTCCAGTATTTTTTATGCAAAAATAATTGCCTATTCAGCCGCAATTACTTTAGTGGCTTCTATTTCACTCAAAATCGAATTTGCTGCGTCTCGCCCATCTTTAATTGCCCAAACGACCAACGAGGCGCCTCTGACAATGTCGCCTACGGCGTAAACATGTTCTAAATTTGTTTTTCCGGTCCCATACTCAACTTTTATGGTGCCCCAACGTGAAACAGGCAGCTCAGGTTGATCCCAAAGTGTAGGAAGATCTTCTGGCTCAAAACCTAACGCTTCAACAACTAAGTCTGCTCCCTCAAGATATTCAGAACCTTCAATTTCCTCTGGAGTTCTACGCCCTGTTGCATCTGGATCTCCAAGTCGCATTTTCTGAACTATAACGCCTTTGAGATTACCCTCTTGGACCTTAGAGTTCGACACATCGTTGATTACCAAATTATTTACTAAACCCTTAGGTGAGGTGAGCCATTCGAAAATAACGCCTTCTTCCTCAGCGTTTTGAACCTCTCTTTGTGAGCCTGGCATGTTTGCTCTATCACGACGATACAAGCACTTAACTGAAGTTGCTCCCTGACGTATCGCAGTACGAACGCAATCCATAGCCGTATCACCACCGCCAATCACTACAACTTTCTTCCCATTTGCATTAAATACACCTGTCTCAAACTTTTTAACACTATCGCCAAAACTTAACTTGTTAGAGGCAGTTAAATAATCCAGGGCTGCCAATTTTCCATTTAAACTACCATTCGGAATATCGAGTTCACGAGCTTTGTAAACACCAGTTGCCAAAATAACAAAATCATGTCTTTCTCGTATCTCATCAAATGTAATATCTTTACCAACATCAGTATTTAAAACGAATTTAATACCACTCTTTTCCAATTGTTCATTACGCCGCATCACAATGTCTTTTTCCAATTTAAACCCTGGAATTCCATAGGTTAGAAGTCCGCCTGCTCTATCGTAGCGGTCATAAATAGTGACCTCTAACCCTTCTTGTCTCAATCGGTCTGCTGCTGCTAACCCTCCTGGACCGGCACCAATAATTCCAACACTTTGATCAATGCTATTAATGGGTTTATTGACTTTCACCCAACCTTCTTCCCAGGCGGTATCTGTTATATATTTTTCAATAGCTCCTATTGTCACTGTTTCATGGCCAGATTGCTCGATAACGCAATTACCTTCACACAAACGATCTTGGGGACAAATTCTTCCACAGATTTCAGGAAAAGTGTTTGTCGCCTGGCTAGTTTCGTAAGCTTCCTGCAATCGGCCTTCTGCTGTAAGTTTGAGCCAGTCAGGAATATTATTATGAAGAGGGCAATGAGATTGACAATAAGGCACGCCACATTGACTGCATCGGCTTGCCTGTTCCTCCGCTTTAACACCGGCAAACTCAGAATAAATTTCTAAAAAATCTTTGTTGCGCATTCCAGCAGTACGCTTTTCCGGCATTTGCCTTTCAAAATTTACAAATTTCAGCATTGGTTGCTTTGCCACTGTTAGCCTCCACTTTTTTTAAAATAATCGTTTATACTAGTTTTTTTGAAAAGAAAAGTAAGTATTAATGACCTATTATTTATAAAAAATCAGTCCTGATAAATAATAGATAGAAAAATAATAAAAAAATAGGTCCGTTTCGGTTATTATTTTAAAATGTCATCCCTTATTTTTTAGTGTATAGATCAGAATACTCAGAATAGGTATTTTTGAAATGGAATTGCTCAACGTCATTTTTTTATCGTTGATTCAGGGGATTACCGAATTCTTACCAGTATCCTCTAGTGCACATCTTATTTTATTTCCAACATTTAGTGGCAATAAAGACCAAGGACTTCTTATAGATATTTCTGTTCATCTTGGCAGCCTGATTGCCGTGACAACATTTTTCTGGCCTGATGTAAAAGCCGTTATAGTTAGCTCTACTAAGTTTTTTTCTAAAAATTTAGATAGTAGCGACAGAAATTTGGTAATCTGCTTGATGGTCGCAACGATTCCCGCAGTCGTTTTGGGCGCTATTTTAAAATACTCTGGCCTATACGATTACATTAGAAACAGCACTCTTATAATTGGCCTAGCTATGCTGGGTTTTGGCATTTTGCTTTGGCTCTCGGATAGAAACAAACAAGTCGATGTAAAGTTATACGACTGGACGATTAGACATGCCTTAATACTAGGTCTTTGGCAAATGCTCGCATTAATTCCTGGCACCTCAAGGTCAGGGATTACAATCACAGGTGCTCGCTTTTTAAACTATGATAGGTCAAGCGCTATAAAAATATCGATGCTTATGTCTATACCTACAATAATTGCAGCCGCCACTTTAGAATTCTATTCTTTAGGTTTTGAAAGCCTGTCAATAAATTGGATCGAAATAGTATTAGCTGTAATTATCTCTGCACTGGCTGCATTTGGGGCTCTTACCTTAATGGTGCAGCTATTAAAGACTATTAATTTCACTCCATATGTTTTATACAGAATACTGCTTGGAGGTATTTTAATAATTTGGGCCTTTGTGTAGTTTTGCATCAATTTAAAATTAACCCAAAGATAAAAGGACTAAAAAGGATAATCAAATGACTAAAACAATATATGTCCTAAATGGCCCCAATATGAATTTATTAGGAAAAAGACAGCCGGAGCTTTATGGTTCTAAAACCTTGAGCGATGTAGAGAAATCATGCAGCGTAATTGCTCATGAAAAAGCTTTTAAAATTGACCTACGCCAGTCAAATAACGAAGCAGATTTAATAGATTGGATACATGAGGCAAGAAAAGATGGCGCTGGAATTATAATAAATCCTGCCGCCTATTCACACACATCTATAGCAATCATGGATGCACTTATGACGTTTGAGGGACCAGTAATAGAAGTCCATGTCTCCAACATCCATAAGCGAGAAAAATTCCGTCACCAATCCTATGTTTCTCTCAGAGCAGATGGTGTGATAGCAGGCCTCGGGGTGAGAGGTTACGAATTTGCAGTTATAAAGATATTGGAAATGCTAGAAAAGTAACTAACTAATAGGTTAGTTCGAAACATGTTATAAATGACCAATTCATTTGACTAGAAGACTATTAGAAATGTGGACAACACCAAACATATTGACAGCAATGAGATTACTTGCAGCGCCAGCTGTGGCAGTTATGTTTTTATATTTTAATAGGCCGTATGCTGATTGGTTTGCACTTTTGCTATTTGTTGGAGCCGCCATTACGGACTGGTTTGATGGATTTCTAGCGAGAGCTTGGGCTCAAGAGACTAAACTTGGCTCAATGCTTGACCCTATTGCAGACAAGGCTATGGTTGTTATAGCTTTGATGGTCATCGTCGGCTATTCAAGCATGTCACCCTGGCTGGTATTGCCTGCAACAGTAATAATGTTCAGAGAAGTATTTATCTCAGGACTACGAGAATATTTGGGCGACAAGACAAAGCTTCTCAAGGTAACGAAAATTGCCAAATTAAAAACCTCTGCTCAAATGGTAGCTATAGCTATCTTGTTCTCACATGGTGTATTTGAACATTATCACATTACCTTGTCCGCAAAAAATGATGCAAGTCCGAAAAATTTGGATTTTCTATCAGATGCTATGATTTATTCTAGTAATTTTGGTCTTGTTTTCCTTTGGCTTGCTGCGGCACTGACATTAATATCCGGTTTTGAATATCTCCGAAAATCGTGGCCATATTTAAAAGGTTAAAAATGATAGATTTAATTTATTTTTCATGGATACGAGAAAGAATTGGAAAATCAAGTGAGGCTATTGAAACTAAAGCAGCAACCGTTGTTGAACTTATAGAGGAACTCAAGGTTAAGGATATTCGTTATTCCGAAGTATTTTCTGATTTAGGGTCTTTTCGGGTTGCTATCAATCAAGAATTAGCCGATTTTAATGCGTCTATAATAGGTGCAAAAGAAATAGCTTTTTTTCCACCTATGACAGGAGGCTAGCCCACTTGCATGTTTCAGTACAAAGTGAGTTTTTTGATTTTTCTGCAGAGATTAAAAACTTCAGTGAAACTTTGGGCAATATAGGAGCTTTGGTAACCTTTACTGGAATTGTCAGAGGACAAAAATCAAATACTCTCGATTATATGTTCATTGAACATTATCCAGGGATGACTGAAACCCAAATAAAATTAATTGTCGAAGATGCTTTCAAACGTTGGAAAATATGTGATGTACTTGTGATACATCGCTATGGAAAATTA
>ENA-ORDR01001391-ORDR01001391.1-marine-metagenome-genome-assembly--contig:-NODE-1391-length-11257-cov-7.312701_pt1 | contig 11257 bp, 12 predicted proteins | sample MGYA00240993_ERZ508538 | MGnify/ENA primary metagenome ERZ508538 (study PRJEB26207, sample SAMN05421999) | marine metagenome | isolation source: Monterey Bay, California, USA | place: USA:Monterey Bay...
CACTACTTAGATTATTAAATGTTGGTGTAGCTTCTTTATGTTCATTAAAAAATTTATTAGATCGATTAAATTGGTAATTTATCGATAACTCCATTTGATTCTCTTGCAACACTCCAGTTGCAGCACCTCCTGCTATAGGACTTCCAGCTCCACCTGAACAACACCCTTGTGAGAATACAGTAGTATTCAATATAATTGTAAATAAACTTATTATGAATAAACGCATAAACTTTAATTATTGAGCAACTACAAACCTTGATATCTCTGTATGGGAAAGTGTAGAGAATCTTAAAAAATAAGTGCCTTTAGTTAATTTGCTTATATCAAATGTAATATTGTCCTGACCAATATTTCTTGAAGTTTGATTATGAAATGAATGAACTGTTTCCCCTAAAACATTTATTATATCAAAATTAATCTTTTCAATATTATCTACTCTATAAGAAATATTTAGCTTTCCGTTTTGAGTTGGATTTGGAAAAGAAATTAAGCCAAACTTGCTGCTTTGATGATCATTTATAGCTAAAGGAGCTGATAAAGCATCACTTATAGCTGTTTGCACACCTGCAAAGGTAATCTTATTATCATTTTCATTATAATAAATATTATGATCACTACCTCCTAAAACAACTACCTTAGGCATTCCATTACTACCATAGTCAGACATACTTATAACAATATCAGAAAAAGTAGTATTTAAAGGCATACTATTAGAATTTCCCCAATTAACTAAAGTAGGGCAAGCTGTGTTAGCATAATCATCAACTAAATAAAAATCTACTTGACCTGGATGACTAGATGCAAATGATTGAACTGCACCATAAGCAGGAAGTGTATATGTAGCACAGGGACCACATGGCATAACCCATGAAATAACAATTACATTTCCAGCATCAAGGGAGTCAAATAAGTTATGTGTAACTCCATTACAATCATCTGTAGTGAAATCAGTAGCAGTAGTTTGAGCAAAGGTAATAGCTATACTAAAACAAACTAAGGCATTAATAAGTAGTATTCTTTTCATAATATTTATTTTTATTCTTCTTCTTTAAATTCAAGGTGCTGACAACATGAAGGCAAATTATCATGTGCTTTCTTATTTGCCTTTACATCATCTGCATTATAACCAAGCAAGGAAATTACTTCTCTTAACTTATCAGCATCTGTTTTCTTTTTTTTGAAAGTAACTGTAAGTAATTGGCTCTCAATATTAAAATCTACTGCTGTTACTCCTCTTGTAAATTGCATTTCTTCTTCTATTCTTTCTTTACAACATAACCCCTCATAACAAGATGCAGAGGTTAGAATTTCTACTATTTCTTTTTGTGCCCAAGCATTTATTGTTAGAATGCTGAATAAGGCAATGATTAGTTTCTTCAATTTATTATTTCTTTAATTATTATTTAATTTTATATCTAAGCCCTGCATAAATCACTCTTCCCATAACTGGAGCATAAATCAATGATGCATCAAACACGTCTGAATTAGGATTTTCAGCATCAATTATTGGATTTTCTTGCATCTCGCTTAATAAATTCTCCCCTCCTAAATACACATCAAACTTACGGAACTTTTTTGTTACTTGGGCATTATACAAATAAAAAGGATCAGAAAAATCCTCAGCAACAATATTTTGATTTTCATCTTTATGAACAGGAACTCTACTTTCCCCAACATAATTTGCAGTTACATCAAACACCCATTTATCAAAGTTAGTAGCGTATGAGATATTAAACAATCCTCTATTCTTAGGTGTTAATGGTGCTGTTATTTCTGAATCACCTCCAAAAGTAGTTCTAACATCATTAATCTTGTAAGCCATCTTAACATTAAAACGATCGAATAATTCATAAGCCAGATCAAACTGCATACTATTAGCATAAGATGTACCCTCTAAATTAGAAAAGGATAACTCGCCAGGAGTCTCTATATCAACAACTATTTTATTTTCAAATTCTGTTCTATAAGCATCAGCATTAAATGTACCTTCTCTACCAAACAGCTTAAAGCAATGAGTTAAATTCGCACCATAATTCCATGCAATCTCTGGCTTTAAATCATTTGCAATTTCAATAGTTCTTGAAGATGCTAAAAAAGATGCATTTTCAACAAGTACATTAGCTATTCTGAATGCTTTACCTGCCGAGAAACGAATTGCAGTACTCTCTGATGGATTGTACTTCATATTTAATCTTGGTAAGTAATTTACTTCTTCCGTTTTGTTGTAATAATCACCCCTTACACCTGCAACTAAATTAAAACTCTCACCCCACTTATATGCATATTCCGAGAAGAATCCACTCACTAAATCAGTTCTGACTCTATCAGAAAACAAAACATTAACACTATCAGAAAAACTCTCAGTATATCTATCTGTATAATTACTAATACCATACTTTAATTTATGATTTGTAGTAACTATATAAGTTTGTCTGATAAAATTAAAGTAAGCGCTTTCTTGCAACCCTTTGTAATTGTTATTTCCAAAAATAGCTGTTTGAAAATGCCTTCTGAAGGAAGTTTGAAGTCCCATACTTTTACCAGGAGTACTAGGTAATATCGCTCCTGTTTTTGAAGTAAACTCTATCAAGTCATTATGAATATCAACTATATAAGGATTATCAACTCTTTTTTTAACAGTACCTCCTATCCTATCTTCTACTAAGCCTCTTGCCGTAAATCCAATATGATAATTCTTATCTTTATATTCCCATCTGTTTAATGCATTAAATTGTTTAAATTTTGGCATATTCATAAAACCATCAGGATTGTCTTCACTATCTATTTCTTCATCAAAATAAGAAATATGCGTAAATAAATTACTTGTCCATTTCCCTGATTTTTTAGCAAATAATAAATTATTTTCAAGCTTACCTTTGGAGTTTGCATAAGCATTCCAAAATAATTTTGGTGCTGTTTGCGGTTTGTAGTACTCTAAATTAATCTGTCCTGCAAAGGATTCAAATCCATTTACAACTGATCCTGCACCTTTAATTATCTGAATAGACTCTATCCAGGTACCAGGCACATAACTTAAACCATAAGTTGATGTCATACCTCTAATTAATGGAATATTCTCTTGTGTTATTTGAGTATAAACACCATCTAAACCCAACATCTGAATTTTTTTAGCCCCACTTACCGCATCTGTAAAATTAACATCAACTGTTGCATTTGTGCTAAAACTTTCTGATAAATTACAACAAGCAGCTTTCTCCAACTCTCCTGTTGAAAGCGTTTGCATATTTATTGTGTTTATAGTAGAAAACTTAGTAGTATTTAACTTACCCTTAACTTTTACTTCACCTAGTTCTACTGATGGTTTTAGGTAAATATGATAATGACTCCATTCAGTTATTTCTTGGCTGTAAGCTTGGTAACCCACATAACTAACAACCATAGTTGATGGATATTTTTTAGGTTCAGGTATAGAATAGAAGCCCTTATCATTAGTCGCAACACCTATTGTGGTCCCTTCCCAATACACATTAGCTCCAGGAATACTAACCTCACTACCATCTTGAAGTTGCTCTACAACTCTCCCTTTTATTTTTTTTTCTTGTGCTTTTGTATCTGCTGTTGCAATAAGCACCATTGCAATCAATAGTATCTTCTTCATTTTTTAATATTTAGATTATTATTCAGTTTGTTTACTGAATAATATCTTATAATAAAAATGACTGTATCTGAGATAAAACAGGTTTATTTAGCTTTGGTGGAGGTATGCCACTTTGAAAATTATTTGAAAGTTTTGAGATAGAAAATATATCAGAACAAATAATATTAATTATCGGTTGGACTAAGAGTGAAAAATCATAATTAGAAAAAGAAATAATGGTTTCAAAATCAAAATGCAATAATTCTGTTTCGCTAGCACATGATTTATCTTCTGTTTCCGGGCAGCAAGACTTTTCAATCTCTAATATACAGCATGTTACTTTCTTCTGCACCTGTTCACACTGAACTTCTTTTTCTTGGCTACAAGAAGGAACTTCAGTTCCTAAATAAACAGCACCACCTTCTGCACATTTCATTTTTGAAATATTCAAACCCATTGACAAAAGCATAATAAATATTGCCATAGGTATAAAGATGATATTTTGAATAATCCATTTCATTTCAATTACAAAGATACTGCAATTTAAACAATTTAAAACATCTTGCTTTTAAATCTTATCTATTCAATCTCTTTTAAATAGTGAAATAGTAAAATTTTGAGTAGTATTAAAAGGGGTAAAATGATCTTTCTTAAACGAATCGATAACAGTAAAAGAACCTTTAAATTGACTTTTCAAATCTAATTCAGAATATTTGCAAATTTCCAAACCACTACATTTATTTGGACCATCATCTGAGAAGGTAGCTAACAACATATAACCAGAAATAGCATAATCCACTAATTTTTTATAGTTATTTTTATCTTTCTCTGTTGTTAGAAAATGAAATACTGCTCTATCATGCCAAATATCATATTTATCTATTGGCTCAAATTCAGTTATATCAGAAACAATCCACTTTACTTTATTTGAATCTTTTCCAAGTCTTTCTTTTGCTCTTTTAATTGCATTCTTTGAAATATCCAACACAGTAATATTGATATAACCTAACTTAAGTAAATGATCAACCAAAAAACCATCTCCTCCACCAATATCAATAATAGATGCATCTTTTTTTAATCTTAATGATGCTATTAAATCCAGAGAAGTCTGTGGCACTTCCTGAAACCAAGAAACCTCTTTCATTCGCTTGGTAGCATAAATATTGTCCCAATGTTTTTTACTCATTTTATAAAGTTGAAGGACATACTTCTTCAGATAAAGGAAGGTCAGTTTTTTTAATCGCGCCAAAACCACCCTCAATATTAGTAACGTTATGAATTCCCTCTCTTTTTAAGAGTGAGCAAGCAATAACTGAACGATACCCTCCAGCACAATGCACAAAATTTTCAGCAGTAGAATTTAGTTGGTCATTTTCCAAATCACTTAGAGGATTAAATACAGCAGAGATAATATGCCTGTTTTTATATTCAGTTTCTTTTCTTACGTCAATAATATCAATCATATTATCTGCTTGGTAAATTTCATCAAAAGCATTAGCTGAAATAGACGATATAGTTGCTAAATCATCTTGTTCCCAAACTTGAACACCACCATTTAGATGCCCCAATACATTATCAAAACCTACACGAGATAAACGCGTAGCAACCTCTTCCAATCTACCTTTATCACATACTAATAAAATTGGGGTTGCTACTTGTTTAATAATTGTTCCAACCCAAGGAGCAAAGCCACCATCAATCCCAATAAAAATGGAATTTGGAATAAAACCTTTTACAAAATCAGCAGCACTTCTTACATCTAAAATAATAACACCTGCTTGTGTTGATTTTGTTTTAAACTCCTCAACTGAAAGGGCAATATTTGCTTTTTCAATACTATCATTTTCAGGGTTATACCCTAGTTTGTTTAAAGTTACATTTTCAGGAAAATAAGCCGGTGGAGGTAAGATTCCCTCTGTTACTTCTTGTATAAATTCTTGCTTAGTCATATCTGCACGCAAAGCATAGTTATTTACTTTTTCATAACCAATTGAGCCAATTGTTTCCTTGCTCATATTTTTCCCACAAGCAGAACCAGCACCATGCCCAGGATACACAATTACCTCATCAGGTAAAGTCATAATTCTAGTCCTTAAACTATCAAATAACATTCCAGCTAAATCCTCTTGAGTTAAATCAGATTTCTGTGCTAAATCAGGCCTACCTACATCCCCTAGAAACAAAGTATCTCCTGAAAACAAGGAGACCTCTTTTCCATTTTCATCAATAAGTAAATAAGAAGAACTTTCCATAGTATGCCCAGGAGTATGTAGTAATTTTATAGTTACATCCCCTACTTTAAACTCTTGATTATCCTCAGCCACCAAACACTCAAAATTAGCAGTTGCAGTTGGTCCGAATACAATTTCTGCTCCTGTTTGCTGAGCCAATGTTAAATGACCACTCACAAAATCAGCATGAAAATGTGTTTCAAAAACATATTTAATTTTTGCTCCCCTATCAGCAGCCATAGAAATATAAGTTCCTACCTCACGTAAAGGGTCAATAACAACAGCCTCTCCATTACTTTCAATATAATAAGACCCTTGCGCTAAACAGCTTGTATAAATTTGTTCTACTTTCATTTTAAATTAATTCTTTTAATAATATATATATTGCCATTGCTAACACAAACCAGCCAAAGCCTTTTTTTAATTTTTTCCCGTCAATAAAATTATTTAAGTAAATACCTAAAACAATTCCTATCATTGAAAGTCCAGCAAAAGTAAGAAGGAAACCCCAAGCAATTTCAATATTCCCTATATCTCCTAAAAATCCGATTAATGATTTTATTGCAATAATCATTAATGATGTAGCTACTGCCTTTTTCATTGGTAAGTTAGCAAATAATACTAATACTGGAATAATTAAAAAACCTCCTCCTGCACCAACTAAACCAGTTAAAACACCTACGACTAAACCATCAATAATAATTAAAGGATAATTAAACTGCACATCTTTTTTCAATACTACTTCTTTCCGCTCTCTTATCATACTAATAGATGCTGCTAACATGATAACTGCAAAGAAAATCATAACTACCATATCCTTTGTAAGGATAAAACTATCTAAAGTAAATATTACTTCAGGAATTGCAGGTACAATTATTTTTCTTGTTAAAAATACTGAAATAAAAGAAGGTATAGCAAAAACTATACCCACTTTATATTCAATCATACCTTTTTGTGCATTTCTTATCGCACCAACTAAAGCTGTACTCCCCACAATAAATAAGGAATATGCAGTAGCCGTAACCGGATTTACACTTAATAAATATACCAAAACTGGTACCGTTAATATAGACCCTCCACCACCTGTTAATCCCAGAACAGTTCCTATAACAAGTGCCCCAACTAATCCATATAAATTAAGTGCTTCCATATGTACTACTTATGATTTTTGTGAATCAACTCTCATCCATCCTCCTCCATTATATACTTTTTCAAAACCATTTGATGAAAGGTAAGAAACTGCTTGTCCGCTTCTGTTTCCAGACTCACAACACATAACCATAGGCTGCATTGCTTTAAGCTCTTCAATTCTATCCACTAGCTCATCCAAAGGAACATTAACAGAACCTGAAACATTACCTCCCATAAACTCACCTGGAGTTCTAACGTCCACAATTGTAATTGCTGGGTCATTAATTAAATCTTGTAAATTCATTTTTCTTTTTTTTTAAATTATTTATGATACAAATTAACAAACTATTTTAAATCCTTGATGTGGCTTTAAACTTCCTCTGAGTTTATTTACTAATTCATCCGTTACGATCATATAAGAATCAGATGAAAACTGATTCTTCTCTTCAGTACCAAATTCAAAAACATCAATTCTTTCAGTTTTACAGTATTCTTTCAAATGAATTAGATGATGTTCAGCAGTTCTCAATGAACCTTCTCCACTAAAATTCCAAACTAATTTTACTTTCATATTTTTAAAAGAAAAAACCTTTTACTACCAGATAAGGAATAAGAATATATAATATTGAATCTCTTATCAAATAAAACATAAAGAAATAAAATAAAATCTTCCAACCCCCTTTTCTTAAAACACCTTTAAATCCATCTTCTTTAAAAACAGCAATATACTCTTCAAGAAACTTAACTCTTAATAGCTTTTTAATTTTCATTTAGAATGATAAAATAGTTTTTTTAATAATAGCAATACACTCCATTAATTGCTCTTCCGTAATTACTAAAGGAGGAGCAAAACGAATAATATCTCCATGAGTTGGTTTTGCAAGTAATCCGTTATCTCTTAACTTCAAACAAACATCCCAAGCTTCTTTTCCGTTTTTAGGCTTTATTACAATTGCATTTAACAAACCTTTTCCTCTAACCAAAGTAATCATATCATTTTCAAAGTTTTCTAACTCACTTCTTAATATTTCACCTAATCGTTCTGCATTTTCTGCTAGTTTTTCTTCTTTTACTACTTCCAATGCAGCAATAGCTACTTTGTTTGCAAGCGGATTTCCACCAAAAGTAGAACCATGTTCTCCTGGTCGGATACACATCATAACCTCATCATCTGCTAACACTGCAGAAACGGGAAATACACCACCTGAAATTGCTTTTCCTAAAATTAAGATATCTGCTTTTACCTCTTCATGATCCACTGCTAATAATTTTCCGGTACGGGCAATTCCTGTTTGTACCTCATCTGCAATAAATAAAACTCCCGATTGTTTACATAGTTCCTTAGCACCTTTTAAATATCCTTCATCCGGAACAAATACTCCTGCCTCACCTTGAATAGGTTCTACCATAAATCCTGCTATTGTCTCATCTTTTAACACTTCTTTTAAAGCATCCAAATCATTATAAGGTATATTTATAAATCCTGGAGTGTATGGGCCAAATTCTTTTCTAGCATCTGGGTCATTACTAAAAGAGATAATTGTAGTTGTACGCCCATGAAAGTTTCCATCACAAACGATAATTTTTGCAGTATCTGGCGCTAAACCTTTTTGCTGATAACTCCATTTTCTACACAATTTAAGTGCAGTTTCTACAGCTTCTGCTCCAGTATTCATAGGAAGTACTTTATTATAACCAAAATAGTCGGTTATATACTTCTCATAATCTCCTAAAGTATTGTTATAAAAAGCACGAGAAGTTAATGTTAAAACATCAGCTTGTTGTTTAAGTGCATCCACAATTTTAGGATGACAATGCCCCTGATTTACTGCAGAATAAGACGATAAAAAATCATAATACTTATTACCATCTACATCCCAAACAAATACTCCTTCTCCTTTTGCTAAAACTACTGGAAGTGGATGATAATTGTGTGCCCCATGCTTATCTTCTAATGCTATATATTCTGCTGATTTGCTCATTTTTCAAAGTTTTAATTGAACGGCAAATATAAGATACTACTTAAGATTTATCTCATGATTCTAAAAGAAAAAGATAGCCCAAATAATAGAAATAATAAATAGTAAAACTATCAAATTGATTATCTCTAAAAACATATCATCTTTTTTCATAATAAAACTTAAAAAAAAGGAGGTGATAAGAAACCACCCCCTCACAAAAAACCTCACTTATTAATTAAATTAAGTGAAACGAAACGTCAAAAAAAGGAGGACAGAAACAAGTAAGAAACTGCCCTCCTAAAACCCCACTTAATTGCTTAAGTGAAACGAAAAGTCGATTATAACAACATTACTAATGCTAATGAAAATACAATAATAACAACTAAAAAAACTAAATAAGAAATCTCTTGCTTAGCCATTAGTCTTTGTATTTTGTGTTGTAGATGGTAAAAAAATTGAAATCACACCCAAAACCATTATCATTTTAAAGATCATAGTGTAATTATACAGCTCTAAATTGCCAAACCACTCAGTAAATACACTGAGTCCTGTTAAACTTTAGATTATTAATTCAATTAACTTTAATTCAAATAGTTATATGTCGTAATATGTGATTTTTGCCAGTTTTATTGATATTTGAAAAATGTTTTTTGAAAAAAAGTTGGCGATTTTTAGTCATCACAACTGGATTGTTGAACAATTAGCAAATCATAATTACTTTTGCTAATATAAATTACTTTTGCATAATGGGAAGACAAAATAGAAGAAAGCCAATTTTTTTAGGAAACATAGAAATAGTTGACACAGCAAACAAAGGAAAATCTGTAGCCAAACATGATGGAATAGCCATATTTGTGCAAGGTGGAGTTCCTGGTGATATTTGCGATATTAAAGTTTTTAAAAGACGGAAGAAGTTCTGGGAAGCAAGTATTGAGAAAATTCACACTTACTCTGAAAGAAGAACAGAACCTAAATGCGAACACTTTGGAACTTGTGGGGGTTGCAAATGGCAAAACATGAAGTACGAATCCCAGTTGGACTTTAAAGAAAATGAAGTACTAAACAACCTAAAGAGAATTGGTGGAATTGAATTACCAGCCCATTCCGAAATTATTGGAAGTGAAAACGAGTATTTCTATAGAAACAAAATGGAGTTTACTTTCTCCAACAAAAGATGGCTAACTGCTGAGGAAGTACAATCAGAAGTTGATATTCCAGATAAAGATGCACTTGGTTTTCATGTTCCTGGAATGTTTGATAAGGTAATAAACCTAAACAATTGCCACTTACAAAAAGAGCCTTCAAACGCTATCAGATTATCCGTAAAACAATTTGCTGATGAAAACGGGCTGACCTTTTTTGACATCCGAAATCATGAAGGACTTTTAAGAAATTTAATGATTCGGACTTCTTGTACAAATGATTTGATGGTTTTAGTTCAGTTTTACGAAAATGATGAAAAGAACATCAACCTTTTGATGGAACATCTCAAAACCTCTTTCCCTGAAATCACTTCTTTACTCTACATCATCAACCAAAAAGCAAACAACACTATGTATGACCAAAAAGTAGTTTGCTACAATGGGAAAGATCATATAATGGAAGAAATGGACGGGCTTTATTTTAAGATTGGAGCAAAATCCTTTTTCCAAACTAATAGCGAACAAGCAAAAGTATTGTACCAAAAAACAAAAGAATTAGCTCAAATTACGGAAAACGATTTGGTTTACGACCTTTACACAGGTACAGGAACCATTGCACAATATGTTGCTACATCTGCAAAAAAAGTAGTTGGTATCGACTCTGTGGAAGAAGGAATAAAAGCAGCTTATAAAAATGCTGAACGCAATAACATTGAAAACTGCACTTTCTACACAGGTGATATGAAAGAGATTTTTACAGATGAATTTATTGCAAAAAATGGAACACCAAATGTAATTATTACCGACCCACCTAGAGATGGGATGCACAAAAAAGTAATAGAACAAATCCTTAGAATTTGTGCTAAACGAATAGTATATTTAAGTTGTAATTCCGCTACACAGTCTAGAGATTTAGCACTTATGGACGAAAAGTACAAAGTCACGAATATACAGCCAGTAGATATGTTTCCACAAACACATCATGTAGAAAACATTGTTGTTTTAGAATTAAAGTAGTAATTTTAGCAACAAATAGAACTATAACAAATTATGAAAAAGAACAAAATCATTACAGCTGCAGCAATTTTGTTGTTTTTAGCGGGAATTGCTCACCTGATCAGAATATTTTATGCTTGGGAATTAACAGTTAAAGAATGGGAATTTCCAATTTGGGTAAGTTTTATCGGAACTATT
>ENA-ORDR01001397-ORDR01001397.1-marine-metagenome-genome-assembly--contig:-NODE-1397-length-11215-cov-3.933920_pt1 | contig 11215 bp, 21 predicted proteins | sample MGYA00240993_ERZ508538 | MGnify/ENA primary metagenome ERZ508538 (study PRJEB26207, sample SAMN05421999) | marine metagenome | isolation source: Monterey Bay, California, USA | place: USA:Monterey Bay...
GGATATTCTCTAACTGATCAAAAATACTTCTGTTGTCCTCTTCCGCTGCTCTTGTAGCAGGAGACACGACCACCGGTGCAGGTTTCGGTGCAGACATCACTGCCGCCGCACCTTTGCGATCACTTCTATCCCTAGATGTATTAACTACCGTTGGAGGTGGAGGTGTATACACAGGTTTCGGTGCAGATAAAACAGCCGCCGCACCTTTCTTATCGGCTCTCGATCCACCGCCGCCGCCAGATGATGATCCGCCGCCGCCACCAGAATCCCCGCCAAAAGCTATCTGAGGTTTTAAAAATGAAAATAATATACTGTACATGTCCTAGCCACCTTTGTTCGGATAAACACCGCGCCGTTGGCCACGATGCGACCAAACCTTTTTAACTTCTGGGAACTCCGAGATAAACATCCTACGAAGATCCCTACAAAACCCTAATACACCAGAAGTGCCCTCGGGTGCAATCATATCAACAAAAACTAATTTGTCACCTGTTTCTCGCCGAAATATATCAGGCCCCCAATATTCCCGCGTCTCAAACTCCTCATCCGTCATCCACGCCCAGGTCACAAACCCCGCACACGATCCACCCTCGTTATGCCAAATCTTATACTGACCACTCTCAATCGCAGGTACCAAACGCCACGCAATCGTACTCGAAGGAAAAGTCGAATAAGGGAGGACCGTGGTCCAAAGATCAACGCAATCGATGAAATCTGCTTGCTTCGTCATAACAACCCCAAATGAAATTACATACAACATACTATAAACCCAAATGAAAATATAGTGGGCATTTTTTAGGCGGTCCTTGGTTTGTAAAAGGGGCAATGAAATTATCCCCGAATGAATTTATGACACCTTGTATATAAGTACATAGTACTTCGTACTCTTATTATATACGGGGGGTCGGGTCGGCGCGCACGCAAGATTTCAGAACCAAACCCACCAAGTAACCCCCACAGGGACCAGGTATATCGTTCTGCTTTTGTGGATTTTTAGGGAAAATATTCTCGTTTAATTTACTTCTACTTGTTGACTATCTACAAGTTATATTCTACAACTTAGTTGTAGGCGGTGGAATTCTTCTGCCCCACATTTCAACTAAGGAGAATATCATGGGATATTTGGATACCGAAGACAACGTCACTGAAGCAATCTGGGAAGCATTGCAAGGGCGTATTTCACGCATGATCGATCTAAAGATCGAAGAACTAGAAACTGGTAGTGAAGTCAATATGCATGATCATGCAATTGATATCATGGACATTGTGTCTAACAACTTGGACATGAGTGAGTTCGCTAGTGAAATCAGGGACGAAGTTTCTGAAGTTATTCAAAACGCATCGATCTCAATCGACGTGTAAATCAAAAGTGGGGCGGCAACGCCCCACCATTTTAATAAAGGAAAATAAAATGGAAAAGACTGAAACATTAAACGAATTTCTACTATTCGATACACCCGAAGATATGAAAGACCTGATGGCTCGTATCGAATGTTTGAACGGATCAGAAAGAGCGATCGCAACCTTATTCGCTTTCATGGCCTTCAACCTTGCCGCAAAGATTGCCAAGGGAAATTAATCAACAGTGGGGCGGCAGCGCCCCACCATTTCAACAAAGGAACATAAAAATGGATATCAAAGACAAGCTGCAGGCATTAGATAAAAAGATTGCCAAGCTGAATAAACAGAAAGCTGCTTTACGCGCTGAAGCGATTGAACATGATTTTGCTTACTACGTTCAAACAACTAGGGACATTGCCCCAAACCTATCATGGTGGAAAGAGAACCGCCCCCAGTCGTGGCAACGATTTACATCAACAACTACAGTAAATAAGTTTACTTGGAAATAAAACTTGAAGCCCTATTGTGCATGGTGTACAATAGGGTATCAACTTAATTAAGGAGAAGAATATGCCTAGAACATCTTTCGGAAAAACTCGTGCAGCTGATACACCATACGCAACCTATGTGAACGATCAAGGTTGGGTGTGGAAGGTTTTAAAGACCTACAAACATTCAGCTGCAGAAATGCAAGACCCATATGCAAGATGGTTTGTAGCAGCCACATCACCCATGATGCATGATGGCCAATATGAAATGGGTGATACCTACGCCAGGGAAATCACTCAATTTGGAAAGCTCTTGGATGCTGATCCACAGTGGCGCGACGAATACAACGTATAATATAAAACCAATAGACCAGGTCCTTGGACCTGGTTTTCTTTTGCGCTGCAGAAAAATACAAATAGAAAGACGCGGCGCGCAAGGCGCAAGGCGCAAGATAATCCCATAAAAATATAAGAACCAAGGCGCAAGGCGCAAGGCGCAAAGTAATATTTAACTTGTGCCTGGTCTATATTCTGCTATAATTTACTTACAATTTAACCATATTAAGGAAACAATATTATGAAAAACGGGATCATATACAATGGCAAGAGCCTATTGGATGGTAAACCTATCGTCGTTATTGCGACATATTCCGACCGAAACACCAAGACAGGCAAGGTCGTGCAAACTTATATCTTGCGCTCGGATATAGATCCGAGGGAAGCAAGCAAGACAGGCGAGGATTTTTCTATCTGTGGCGATTGCACAATGAGAGGTGAAACAACAACAGATCCAGAGCGCAAGATTGCAAAAGGTCGTCGGTGCTATGTTAACCTTGGGCAAGGCGTTTTGATTGTTTATAAATCTTTTATCAAAGGTATATATCCAATTGCCAATACTCAAAAGAATAGGAACACGCTCGGCCGTAATCGGTTCGTTAGAGTGGGAACATACGGGGATCCGGCCGCGGTACCCTCTTTTGTATGGGAACAACTACTCGCGGAGGCGTCCACCTTCACGGCATACAGCCACCAATCAGGTTGGCGTCCAGATATTGCGATGCAAAGCGCGGACAATAAGCAAGAGGCACTCGACCATTGGTCGCAAGGTCGGAGAACCTTTCGAGTAATCGCGGATCTAGGGCAATTAGATAAAGCAAACGAGGCGCTTTGTCCTGCATCAAAAGAGGCAGGTCGTCGCGTCCAATGTACAGCTTGCAAACTATGCAAAGGTTCGAGCCTAGGCAAATCAATAGCAATCGTAGAACACTAGAACCAAGGAGCTAGGCGAGCAATCGCCTAGTTTTTTTGTGCAGAATAATATTAACGACGCGCAAGGCGCAAGATCAAGGCGCAGGGCGCAAGGCACAAGAGTATTTATCAATTAAAACAGGGCGCAGGGCGCAGAACACCTCATCAACGCTCTTGAAACTCGGTACTTGAACCGCGGAGCACCCACCTCGTGCCAAATCCACCCCTTTTTCCCCTCCAAACAAAAGTAGTTCTCGGTCAGAGGCTCTCTTTACTAAGAAGAAACTTGACCCTCCTCGTGCCCAATATGCCATGTGCCAAGCGACTTGATGAGGCGAGACGGCGACCGCGTTGGATTTTGTAACCTTGAGTTCTAGCCAGAAGGGTAGACCTTCCCAGACAAGGTGAACGTCTGGAACACCACCTCCATGTTTGTTTTCAATCCTCGTTGCGAAGCACTTCTTCGGTAGGTTTTTTCGTATCGTGCTCCAAAAGTTCGCCTCTTGTCCGCTCATTATTTTTTGCTCCTGTTACATCTTTATATGTCCCCTCGATCTCAAAAACTTGAGGGTATTTTTTCTGTAAATCTGCCAACCTTCCGACAATTTCATCACGAGATAGTTGATCAATTGTGTTCACTTGTTCCCTTCGATCAACAGTTAATCCACCCAAAGCGGCGCGGATTTTTTCTGCATTGATTGCCGCTGAAAATTGCCCTGCTTCCTCGGCTCCACTAGATAGTTGATGAAGTCTCTCAAGTTGTCCAATGGTTGTCACGCCATACCTACGTTCCCTCTCATCCCTTAGATCTTGGATGTACTCCAATACATGAGGGTATTCCCTTCCATTCAAAAGTTTTGAAGCTTGGTTGTTTGCTACATCATGGGAATATCCCGCTTTTCTGGCACATTCTGCATTGGAATATATGCCTTCCACGATGTGTCTTGCAAAAGTCATTTGTCTATTGGTCAGAGTTCGACCATGTTCTTTTTCTATTTTCTTTTTTGCAGAGTTCATTTGATCCTCGTTGTTCTTTAGGTACAAGTTATATCAAAGAAAGAGAGAGGGCAACTTCTCTATATAGGCGTTTTTTCTACGAGAAGTGTCCTCAACGTCCTCAAGTGTCCTCGCTTATGGGCTAGTTTGAAGTATATAAATATAGTACTGAGGACACTGAGGACACTGAGGACACCTAATATGGATTTAGTTTTCAAAAAAAAATAAAATCTGTGGGAAATGTGTCTATATAGTCCTCTCTGTCCTCACCCCTCTAAAATTATTTTCTTGACCCATGGAGCAAGAACCTGTATCACTTGTATATGCCTGTAATAGTATAATAATTAATTGCAAGTATTTAACGGAAACTATGATACAAAGGAGGTCACAAGATGACACTCACAAAAACTACCCCGACTATATATTTTGGGTTCCCACAATGTGTTCAAGAATGGGATTTCAAAGAAGGCGTGAAAATATATGAGGGCATTCATGTCCCTGATGTTGGTACATGGAATGGATGGTATGTTCCTCATGCAACCAAAGAAGTTCGTGATCAGATTATATCTGACCTTGATATAACCAACGAAGACAATTGGACTTCTGAGCACACCGAGTACTGGAAGGACATACTAGCTAATGAGACATCACCCGATGGAATATATTGTGTGGGTCATGGCTTGTGTTGGGAACGTATTGACCTTGATGATCTGACTGAGGCGTACAAATCTTTCTGTGAAGATGCGGGTTTAGCATGGGTTGATGCAATGGAATATTTGCACGATCCAAGTTTAGTAACCGAGGATCAGTATGCGTGGATCAAGGGATTTTGTGAAGCGTGGGATAAAGTAGAGGGAGGTCAATCATGAGTTTCGAAACATACATTGACGACTTGCAAATACCAGAACATTGGACAAACACCAGTTATCATCATGATGAGTTACCGAGCTACCAAGTAAACGGCTTTCACATCTGGATGGATAGCCACCACCTTCAAGAGCGTGTTATGAACTCTGCTCGTATCATGGGAACCAATCACGATTTATTAGAATGGTATTGGAGGAGAGAGGATCTCTCTGAGGGTTTTGATTTATCCAAGGTTGAGCATACATTGGCACCGAGGTTCATTGTCCAGACATCTGACCGATACAATGGTCACAATTCAGATTGGACAAACTTCCATGACAGTTTGCACACTAATAACTTTCAAGAAGTAATCGACTTTGTACATGGCAAACATCTTGAAGCGATGTTCCCTGACTTTGATAACGTGTCTCTATACAATGAGATCATCACAATGGTGGAGCCATTTGGTTTCACTCATGGTGGAGTTGAGGGTGAGAAGTGTCCATCGTTGATTAGGTTTAACGAGGAGGACGAAAGCTATTACGAGATCACTGTTAATATGAAGGATCGATCTAAGCTTGAGAAAGATCGTAAAGGTCAGGTTATCAACGATTGGGAAGTTGTCGTGGGATATTTCGACAAGGATCAAGATCCAGTGGAAGCTAAGTTCTTAGATTACAAAAAAGAGAACCGCAAACCTTTGCCTGATGAAGCGAAAGCAGAATACATCAGTCACTTATTTACTATTTTAAACAAGGAGTATTTATAATGAACCAGACTACCTTACCTAAAGTAATGCCAATTCATGAGGACTTCGAGGGTGGTATCCCTGTTGGATATGACTTGGTTGTTTATGAATATGGACAGAGTACCGAGGACGCATTAGTTCTGTACGGCTTTGATGAGATTGGGTTGTTTGAGGAAGAGTTCAAGAACCCTGCCTATGCCTTTCTTTCACAGGAGGATGTGTAATGTCGGTTGCGGTAAAAGTTAATTTAGAAATCCACATGGAAGTAACGATGTCCGAGGACTATCTTGCAAAGCTCAAGCTTGAGGAGAAGGGCGAACATTATAACTACCAAAAGTATGTTGATGAAGAACAGGGAAACAGAAACCTTGCATTAGAGGTTTCTAACAAATGTTTCAGAAACAACATACGTTCTGTTTATCACGTTTTAGTAAAGGATATAGATAATGCCTAATCATTGTGACCAAACTGTTTATCTTCATGGAGCTAGTAAAGTGGTATATGAATTATACCAATATCTAAGCCCAGATCTTTGTGATGATCCTCGTTTTTGTAGTGTCATTTCACCTATGCCTCTGCAAGTATTGCTTGATCCTGTGACTAAGAGGATGCATGGGCAACATGAGCTTGAGATCCACTCTGCTCACGAGTGGCGTAATGAAAACTGGAATACCAAGTGGGATGTTTGTGAAGTTGAGATCGAGGACAAGATCGAGTTCAGCGAAGACAAGGACACAGCGTGGTTCACGTTCCGATGTTGGACGGCTTGGGCACCACCTGTTCCAGTGTGGAATAAGTTGTTTGCCATGGGCATTGAAGTCCAAGCGGAATACGTTGACGAAGGCGGATGGTTCGAGGGCGAGTATGCCTTGGGTCAGGACAACTGTTGGAGACCTGAGATCGAGGATGATGGTGTTGCAAGTGACGAGGAGTTTGGCCTCGAGGACACCATAGATGTATTTAAAAACTTAATGAAGGAGGAGGCGCGATGATGCCGTATCAATTCTTAATCACATCGACAGGTTCGTTTCAACATGGAACCGAGCATGTTCAATACAAGGATCTCGCTCACGCAGAGGAGCTTCCAGAAAACTTTGAGGACGCATGTCACATGGCATATGATCACTGCAAAGATTGCTCATCTATCCGAGTGCTTCGATTAGATCCCGACACCTTGACGTTTGAGGATTGCACCGAGCGAGTTGCATTCTTCGTGGCGCAAAACTTATTGGATCTCAGGGACGAGGAGCATGGTTTTCCTGAGTGGACACAAGAAGCGTTCGACGCGCTCGAGCCTGTATTGGAGGGGGATTACTGATGGAAGTCACAGTCTACATGGAGCATGGTTCATGTGCCGTTAAGATCGCAAAGTTTATCGACGAAGAAACCTACATGGTTTGCGTCCCTGCTTTGGAAGCTCTTGCGAAAAAATACAACTCAACAATATCAGAAAGTATGGAGGAAGAATAATGTCAAAGATACCTCAAGTTTATCGCGTGGTCGTCGAGGGATTGGTCAGCGAAGTGCATTATGTCGAGGCGATTGGCGAGCACTATGCCTCGTCGGAAGCCTACTGTGAGTTCATGTCTAGAACGAAAGCTGTAACAGGTTTGGTTGTCCGAACTGATATGGTTCCAGAAGAGGAGGTCGAGGATGTATTATAGTATCAAGACCCTGACGTCCGAGGAGCTAGAAGCGGTGTTGGATGAAGTGTTCAGCAATATCTTTGGTGCCTGCTATGGTTAAATTCTGGACAGTTCTTCTACTAACTTATCATGCAGGAACCGATGACCAAGAGCCGATGACCTCGAGTATCGTTCTGCCTTCCATGGAAATATGCGGAGATGTGATGGATGATTTCTATCCGACGATCTTCGCGCATTACCCAGATAGTATGGCGCAATGCCTAGAAACCGCAGAGATGTCTACAACTATGACAAGTCCTCTGCCTAAATTAAGGCCGTTTTAATATGGGAAATATAATATCGTTACGTTCTGATTTCTTAGAGGGATATCAGTGCGCGAAAGAAGAATATGCATCTGGCGAACTCTACTGTGTAGAGAGTTCGTTGATGACATTTGTTTTAGACCCTGCGGACAGTGACTTTCAACGTGGGTTTGAACAAGGACTTAAAAGCTTAATTCAAAAAAGGAAACAATCATGAATAAAGAAGAAATAAACGTGGTGCAAGTAGCACTGGATCATCTACTTGAAATGCAATCCGAACTGTTCGATGAGCATGCTCAGAAGAACCGAGTGTCGTTGACTGTCAACGATTGGGATGAGATGGCAACGATCTCACGCAGAATAGCTGTGATCAAAGGTCTTCAATACGATGTAACAGGAGGGAAGTACTGATGTACCAAGTAACATGGAGCAGGGAACGAACTCTGCCGCACGAAATGGTCAGGAAACTTGAGACATGGAAGGAGGTTCAGTCTTGGAAGGCTGACCTCGATGCTCGAGACGATGTCATGGATTGGACGATTGCTTTGGTTATTAGCAGTAGGTTTGAAGACCAGGCTCGAGTGGACACGAGCGCGGACAAAGAAAAATCCGCATTGATAAATAACATCGCTCGAGTTCTTCCTGACAATCTAACCGACGAGGAAGTGCCCGCTGCTTTAATGGCATTTGGCTCTGTATACGCAGGATCACCCGAAGAGATGGCGGGATTATTTACTCTGCTCCAGGAGATTACTCAACGCATGCTTGAAACAAAGCCAAAAGAAAGGACACATCACTAATGACTGATCGGGAGATGATTGAAAAATACCAAGACGTATATAAAGAAGCTTGGGATAGGCAGAATAAGATCGACCGCAAAGTCAATCCTTTGGCACGAGGACCATCACCCATGACACGAAGGGCTTTAGACAATGCAAAGCGTGGAACAAGTAAACGCATTCGCACTGATCAAATACCTTCAACCACGTTGGAGAACATCGATCCAAAAGATCGACCCTTGTCTAAGTCCGCAACACTAATCAACAACATGATGCTGACAACAGACATGACATTGCAAGAGATGTCGGAAGAACTTAGAACCTCGCGGCACTCTGTGAGCTACATCAAAAAACGCTACGGCTTACCGCGAACTTAAATTAAATAGGAAAACAAACATGACTTTAAACAATGCATTCAACACTACACCATTCAATGTAATCATTGAGGATCTAACTTACACGAACAGTGCCTTCGGTCAGAACGAAGAAGGCGACGTCGTGTTCTTTAACAATCGCTTGGTCAACAAATTAAACCTGGACCTGGGAGATATTGTCGTTGCACATTGCATCCCAAACTACGAGGACAAGCGGCACGAAACTCCTTGGAGAGCGATCCGAGTAACAAGTACCATGAAAGACGATGGTCAATTCGAGGACTTAAACCCTGATCAAGAGTAGCACTTGCAACCTACAACCATATATCGTATAAGCTACCAACAAATAGGAGGTCATTATGGCTAGAAAGAAAATGAAAGAAGAAGATAAGCAACAGTTTCAGAACGTTGGCTTACTTAAAAAGGATCACGATAGTCTTCGCGAACTAGCGAACAGAGAACAGAGATCCATGGCTCGGCAGCTATCGGTATTAATCCGAAGAGCAGTTGCCGAAACCAATACTGTATGATATAATACACAAATTGCTCGGTTGGTTCCGCCTGTGTGACCGACCATCAACTAGACCCCGACTGGCTAGGTTTCGCACTGCAACGTCGGGGTTATTTTTTTGCCTCAAACTTTGTACCCTTTTTGCCTCGAGCTAGACGTTCGGGTTCTTTACTGTACCCTCGGATCTGAGTGACGTTATGACGTTTCATTTCTGTGAGGAGCGCATTGGCTACGCCAGGATCTAAACCTGCCAGATCCTCGAGAGCTTTGGTTGCGGTCTTATCGTTCATCCAACCTCTTCGTCGAGAGCAGAACGTTTCGATTACTTGATCGTGGGTTTTAGACTTAGCCATTGTTTAGCCTCTTCTCCTAATACTTTAGCACCGATGTCTATCTTGGCGCGTAAAGCTTTAACAATCTGTTCATCGATACTACCTTCACAGACGAGATCGATGTAGGTTACATTATTCTTTTGACCAATCCGATGAGCACGATCCTCTGATTGAATGCGCGTCTCTAGATTGAAATCGTTTGCGTAGTATACCACGAGATTAGCCTCAGTCAAAGTCAACCCATACCCTGCGGTCGCAGGATTGCCCACGAAATACTTGAGAGGATGATTGGGGTTCTGGAAATTTGTAACGATATCATTACGATCATCGTCTGATGTGTCCCCGAAGTAGGCGGCAGCGGAACCCTCACCGAACTTCTTGTTCAACATTTCTGTTATACCTATGATGTCATGACGGAACCTAGACCAGATGATTGCTTTACCATCGTGTTCGTTGATGATCTCTTCCAATGCATCCATTCGTTTGGATGGGAAGTATAGCATCTCACCTTCGTCTGTCTTCAGATGCCCAGACATAATCTGTTGAAGGCGAAGCATCTGCGTAATCACAGCAGGAGCAGTAGCCATCTCACCATTCTCGAGCAGAACCATGGCGTGTCTTCGGATCTGTTCGTACATATTCAACTGTTCTTTGGTCATGCCAACATATCGAGCGGTGTATATTTTATCAGGGAGATCCAGACAATCCTTCTTGAGTACTCGAAACGAAAACATATCTATTCTTTTGGTTAGCTCGTCTAGGTTTCTGAACCCAATGATCTGTTGAAAGGCGGTGTGTCCCATAGTTCTACGTTGCACGATGGCATATCGACCTTGGAACGAGTAGTATGACTCGTGTCCCAAAAGCCCTGGTCTAAGGAACTCGCATTGAGAATAAATATCCATTGGACTTTTTGTTACAGGAGAGCCTGTCAATAGTCTTCTGTACTTGAAACCTGCAGCTATTTTCATTAAAGCTTTAGAGCGCTTGGCTTTGTGGTTTTTGATCGTGGTTGACTCATCAATAGCAATTAATCCGTTGTGACCGAGCGCACGAGCCATCCAGGTCCCTGCCTTCTGACCCTTGAGAGAAGAGAACGCTTCAACATTCATAACAAATATAGTCAGGCCATCGAAGTCATCCTGGACTGAGCGCATTTCTTCTGCTTGTTTCTTGTTGGGACCTGACACCCAACGAATCACTCGGTGCTTCACGTCATCAGACATATGCTCTGGTATTTCTTTTGAAACCCAGTTACGATACACTCCTTTAGGAGCGAGGACTAAAGCGAAGTCGATCTGTCTTTGTTGATACAACATACCTATGTTATCTAAGAGAACTTTGGACTTGCCTGTACCCATCTCCATAAACAGACCGAACTCTGGCCTGTCCCAACCAAACTCCAATGCATCTTTTTGATGATTAAATGGTTTCATTTTAAATTTGTAGTTGACAGTCATCACATATCTCCACTATTGTCTTCATTACGGATAGCACGAGGCTACCGCACAATGCAACCCTGAAGAGGTAAAAACTTATGACTGATATATTTGAAGACATATTCGACGAGGCTGACGCAGTTAGCCAGATCGATACAGGAACTG
>ENA-ORDR01001404-ORDR01001404.1-marine-metagenome-genome-assembly--contig:-NODE-1404-length-11179-cov-4.095658_pt1 | contig 11179 bp, 4 predicted proteins | sample MGYA00240993_ERZ508538 | MGnify/ENA primary metagenome ERZ508538 (study PRJEB26207, sample SAMN05421999) | marine metagenome | isolation source: Monterey Bay, California, USA | place: USA:Monterey Bay...
ATCCTTTTCACAGAATATAAACTTTTCTCAACTTAGGCCTTCTGATATACCATCAAAAGAAGTCTTACAGCAAATGGGACTTTCAAGTTTCGAGATAACAGAAGCTCTAAACTATAAAAATAATTTAGGGATATACAAAAGAGATTTAGACAGTGTAATAACAGTTGAGCCTGAATCAGATTTTATAAAAAAAATAGACTCCAGATCTGGAAATTATATTAATATTTTTCCGAAAGAGAAGATTTATGGTCAAGATATATTTAGGTCAGGTGATATCAATTTTTTTGAGCAGGCTACTAATCCAAATGCTCCTTATAACTACGAACTAGGTTCTGGAGATCAATTGAGTATTTCTGTTTGGGGGAACTCTGATTATACTGCTGTAGTCGATGTAGATGAGAAAGGTTATATTAGCCCTTCTGGTTTTGGTAGAATTTATGTAAAAGGGCTTTCTCTTAAAGATGCGAAATCACTGATTAGAAAGAAACTTGGGATGAATAATTCTGATATGGATGTTACATTAGTTTATTCTAGAGTTATTTTAGTAAATATTGTCGGAGAGGTATATAATCCTGGGTCTTATGCTATTCCCGCTATCAACACCGCCTTTAATGCGTTAATGGTTGCTAAAGGTCCAACTCAAATTGGTTCTGTACGTAATATTTACATAAGAAGAAATGGGGAGGTTGTAGACTCATTAGATGTATATGAATTTTTGTTTAATCCGATCACTAATGAAGATATATATTTGCAAGATGGAGATTATATAGTTGTTTCTGCTGCATCCGATTTAGTGGAGGTTAAAGGAGAGGTTAACAGACCCTACACTTATGAGGTAAAGTCATCAGATAACATGCAGGATCTAATAATATTTGCAGGAGGATATACTACTGAAGCTTCTAGAAATATTGTTACTCTAAAGAGTTTTGAAAATGAAAACTTATTGATTCATGATGTGCATCAAAAAGATTTAAATACTACCTATTTAAAATCTGCAGATGAAATTATTGTAAATAAAATTCAAAGAAAAGTCTCAAATTATATTTCTTTAGAAGGAACAGTTGGGGTTGAAGGAGATTATGAGTTTGTTGAAGGAGAAAAAATTATAAGTTTACTAGAAAGAGCTAATTGTATAAATGAATATTTGTTTACTGAAAGTGCTTATGTTCTAAGAAAATTAGCAGATGGAAGCAGAAAAAGCATTTTAATAGATTTACAATCAGGTTTAGATGATTCTGATAGTAAATCTAATATAGTTTTAAAAGAATATGATATTATTAAAGTAATGTCAAAAGATGATTTCCAGGATTCTTACTTTATTTCTGTATTTGGTTCTGTTAGAAATCCAAGAGATTTAGTCTTTGGAAAAGGAATGAAACTTTCTAATGTTCTTGAACTCTCAGGTGGGTTAAAACCCGAGTCAAGCGGAAGTAGAATAGAAATATCTCGTGTTTTAGAAATAAAATCAGATAACATTACTCCAAGCAGGAGTGTGGTGTTAGTTGCTGAAATTAATTCTGATTTATCTCTAAACTCTGATAATTCAGACTTTGTTCTACAGGCTAATGATCAAATTTTTGTAAGAAAGAACCCTGACTATAAAGAACCTGTAAATGTAATGATAAGCGGAGAGGTTCTCTATCCTGGAACTTATTCTTTAGTTTCGGATGGAGATAGAATTTCGGATTTAATTGAAAGATCAGGAGGTCTAACTAATAATGCTTTTACAGAAGGAGTAAGATTATATAGAAAAACAGAAGTAAAAGAAAAACCAATAATAAATCAAATAATTTCTGAAGAATTTAAACAAGCTATTTTGTCAGACACATCTCTTTATAATTTATATTCTGAAGATTTATTAAATTCTGAGATTAATAGAATCAAACCTATTGAAGTAACTCCTGAATTTGAATATAATATTGTTTCTTTTGATTTGAATAAAGCATTAAAAGTTAATTCTACACATAATATAGTTTTGTTAGAATCCGATAGTTTAGTTATACCTAAAACTACAGATGTTGTGTTTGTAACAGGTTCTTTGTATAATTTTGATGATGCTAATGGTATTAGCGTTCCATTTCTCGGAACAAAACGTGCAAACTATTATGTAAATAACTTTGCTGGAGGATATTCGAAATCTAATGATAAGAATAGAACAGTTGTTGTTTATCCAAATGGTTCTGTAAAGAAATCTGTAAATTATGGTTTATTTACTTTTTCCCCGAAAGTTACTAAAGGATCTACCATTAAATTAATGTCTAAGGAAGAGGTAAAGAAGATCGAATCGTTACCTTTAGATTGGAATCAGGCTATTGAAGGAACTATGGTTAAAATAACAGGAGTTATGTCCTTGTATCTACTAATAAATAGAATTCAAGGTTCTTTTTAATCTGAATATTATGAACGATAATGAAGCTACTTTAAAGGATGTGTTTCTTACAATAAGAGATTACAAGAATGAATTAAAAAGGAAACTGGTTTTAATAATTTCTATTGTGATCTTGTTTTCCTTAATTGGATATATTTATTCGATAAATCAAGAAGATAAATATGTTGCTACTTTGTCCTTTATTGTTGAAGGAGATGAAGATGGATTCAACCTTTCTTCATTAGGAGGGATGGCTAGCCAATTTGGCTTGGATTTTGGAGGAGGAGGTTCATCTTCTTTTAGTCAACAAAATGTTATAGAATTATTAAAATCAAGAAAAATAGTTGAGGAATCACTTAAGAAGGAATATACAATATCAGGTAAGAGATATTCTTTGTTAGAGCATTATATTATAAATAATAATATCATAGAAGATTCTTCTGAAATTAAATTTGATGGAATTTATAATGACAGTATCACTAATATTGTTTGGATACAGATAATAGATGATAAATTGGAAGTGTTATATCAAAATGATGAGGCAAATATTTTAAATCTTAATTATTCTTCTGTTAGTAGTCAATTTGCAAAGTACTTTACAGAATCTTTAATTGATGAAATGTCTGGAATGTATTCTTCATATCAAACAGAAAGAACTCGTTTTTCTTTGAATAATTTAAAAAGCAGATCTGATTCTGTTTTTAGTGAGCTGCAAAAGTCCGAGAGAAATTTAGCAAGAATAAAAGATAGAAATACAAGAGTGATAACTGCCTCAGGAAGATTAGATGAGATTAGGTACATGAGAGAGGTTCAGGTGTTAAATGCTATGTATTTGGAGTTGATAAAGAACACCGAGATAGTAAAAATGAGCCTTTTAAATGAAACTCCTATAATTCAAATAGTTGATACTCCTATATTACCTCTTTCTACCGTTAAAAGATCATTTATCTTCTGGGTTATAATATTTTCTTTCTTAGGCTTTTCTATTATTTCTTTTATAATAATTATTAGAAAACTAGTTAAAGATACTTTAAATGAGGAAGAAGTTTTAGAGAAATTTGATTAGTTTTTCAAGAGCAATACCTCTGGATCCTTTTATTAGAATTGTTCTGTTTTTTAATTGAAACTTTAACAGATTATTAATTAAATCTTCAGTATTTTTAAATGAATTAGAGTTTGTTGTATTCTCAAATTCCTTTCCTACAAATATACTTTCAATATTTAAGGTTTTCATTTTCTGAATTAATAGTTCGTGTTCTTCTTCTGAATAACTTCCAAGTTCTCTCATCTCACCTAAAATACAGAGTTTATCATCTTTGTTTAGCTCTGCAAAAGAATCAATCATGGAATTCATACTGCTCGGATTTGCGTTATATGAATCTAGTATGATGAAGTTTTTCTCAGTTTCTACAATTTCTGTCCTATTATTTTTTGGTTTGTAATTTTCAATTCCTAATTTAATGTTTTTATCAGAAATATTATAAAAATTTCCAATACAAGCAGCTGTTGAGATATTATCAATCTGAAATTTACCTATCAGGTTAGACTTAATAATTTCATCATTTAATTTAATTGTTATAAAAGGAAAAGTTTCAATTACTTTAAAATTAAAATCGGAGTTTTCTGAAATTCCGCATGTTACTACAATGTTTTTAGAAGATTGTTTAACTAATAATTTATCAGCTGAGTTTACAAAAGTAGTTCCATTGCTTTCTTTCAGAAAAGTATAAAGTTCTGTTTTTGCTTTTATTACTCCTTCAAAACTTCCGAAACCTTCCAAATGAGCTTTCCCGATATTTGTGATAACTCCTGATGTTGGTTCGGAAATATTGCAAAGATTTTCAATTTCTCCTATTTCACTTGCTCCCATTTCTATAACAGCAATCTCATGAGATTCCTCTATTTCTAGTACACTTAAAGGTAATCCAATCTGATTATTTAGATTTCCTTTTGTGAAATAACAATTGTATTGTGTAGAAAGAACAGAGTTGATTAACTCTTTTGTAGTTGTTTTACCATTTGTACCTGTAATTCCTATTATTGGGATATTTAATTGGTTTCTGTGATATTTTGCAAGTTCTTGTAATGTGTTTTTAACATTCTCTACTAAGATACAATTTTCCGAATGAAATTCATCATCATCAATAATTGCTAGTTTACACCCTTCTTTTATTGCTTGTTTAGCATATTCGTTCCCATTAGAATTATCTCCTTTTAGGGAAAAGAATAAACTATCTTTTATGATATTTCTACTATCTGTACAAATACCATTACAGTTTCTAAATTTTTTATATAATTCTGATATGTTCATATTATAAAAAATAAAACCCCATGGTTAGTGGGGTTTTAGAAATAATTTATTTTAAAATTTTAATTTCCTCTTTCTTTACTATAATCAGTACCTCTGTTCTGATTTGCTTTTAAATCTGATTTGTCGGCCCCTGTTCTGTCCATAGCACATCTAAATCCGATTGTGTTTGATGATCTTGCTTGGTCTAACATTCTTCTAGCTCCTGGACTTAACCAATAAGCTCTGTCGTTCCAACTACCACCTTTATAAACTCTTGATCTGTCTGAAACTAAAGTAGTTTCTCCAAAGTTGTACATTTCATTAGAATTATTTGAAAGAGTATCAGATTCATTTCTTCCATAATCTTTATTTCTTTTATCAATTACAATATTTTCATTATCAACAGTTCCATTTTCTTCTGTGTCATCAGTAGTACCTCCTATTTGTGATTCAATATCACCATCTAAATAATTTATATTATTAGACCTTTTATAATTTCTCCTGTATATGTTATCTGAAGGGTCAACTAATGTATCTACAACTCTACCTTGTTTATCGATAATATAAGGATTCTCCCCTGGAGAAGCTTGACGATTTGTCTTTTTTGTTGCGAATACATTACCTCTATAAGGATTGTTGTCTGTTGTTGTTGTAAGTTCAGTAATTGGTCTGTAAACGTCTGCTACCCACTCTGAAACATTTCCTGCCATGTCAAACAAACCATAGTCGTTTGGCCAATATGAACGAACAGGAGAAGTTAAACTGTAATTATCGTCACTGTTTTTTCCAGCAGTTCCTTTGTTTCCTCCTCTACCATTTTTAAAGTTGGCTAATAGTTGTCCTTGGTTCTTTCTAGATGTGTTTCTTACTCCTGAACCTTCCCATGGGTAAACTTTTCTGTTTTCCAAATTATCTCCCATGTATCCTAAAGCTGCTAATTCCCACTCTGCTTCTGTTGGTAGTCTGTAATTTGGTAATAATAAACCATCTGAGATATTTGCGTACCTTCCTTCATCATTTGCTTTAACATCCCTCTTGTTCTTCACTCTCAACTTAAGTTGGTCGTTTATAATTGCAGTATGGTAATCTTCATTTCCATAAAGATATGCTTCAGTTGTAAAAATATAATCAGGATCTCTATCAACATGTCCTTCTTCTAAAAGAATTCCTGCATTAATAAGTATTCTTTCGTTTACCCTGTCTGTTCTCCATAAGCAATAATCGTTTGCTTGCTCCCAACTAATTCCGACAACAGGATACTCTCTGTATGCAGGATGTCTTAAATAGTTATTTACAAACATCTCATTTTCTCCTAATTTATCTCTCCAAACTAAAGTATCTGGTAATGCCTTTTCATAAATAGCAATTCCATCTTCAATTGAAACTTGTGAAGTTCTGTAGATGTCATTTTCATAAATATAATGTCTTTTAATCCAGTCCAAATACTCTAAATAATCAAGGTTTCTTACTTCAGTTGCGTCAATATAAAATGAAGTAACATTTACTGTTTTCGAGATATTATTCCAGTCAGACATAACATCTTCTTCAACTCTACCCATTGTTAATTTACCACCTTCGATAAAAACTAATCCAGGTCCTGGAGTTTGTTCAAAAGCATCTCTTACTTCAAACCCACCTTGTTTTCTATTATTGTAATCCCATCCTGTAGTAGATGATTGATTTCTCGAAGAAGAAAATTCCTTTTCAGAACATGAAGCTAGTAAAAATACGCTTAAGATTCCTAATAATATTGTGTTCTTATTTGTCATTTGTTTTTGTTTTTTTGTTTTTTTAATAACTAAAATGATGGACAACTTATTGTGTTAAATGATTTTCCTTTACTTTTGCACGGCATAAAAATTGTAAAAGAAAGTTCATGAGCTCCTAGTGTGTTACTGTTTCTTAAATTACTTACTGTAATATCATAACTATATCCGAATTTAAATGCATCTTGAACTAATCCAAACATTAGTATAAAAGAATCAAAATTCTTAAGACTATTTCGTGCCCATAATCCACCAACTATAGGGCCTCTATTTACATAAATTCCATAGTTAAATTGTTGGAATTCTTGTTGTTTTTGGTACAAAAAGTTAGGAGAAATAGTTGTAACATTATTTTTATATCTACTGACAGGAAAGTTCCCCCCTATATGAGCAGTATATTTTCTTGGTAAATGACTCACACTAACAAAACCTTGGTCAGGTTGTGTAAGGTGATGAGCTGAGAGTCCAAAGAACATATTTTCTGTATAACCTAATATCCCTGCAGAAAAATCTGGGAAACTAACATTCCTAACATTGTTTACTATGTCTTCATCAGTTGTATAAATAAATCCATATGTTGGGTCAATCATATCACCAAAAGTTAAATTTTTCCAGTCTAAGTTTAATGTTCTATAAGACGCTTCAAAACCTGCTTTTACAGTAAAATCTCTATTTACTTCTAGTAAATAAGAATATAGTAAAGAAGCATGAAGTGTATTTAAATTACCAGATCCACTTTTATCTTGAGCTACAATTACTCCTAATCCACCTCCAAGTGCATCTACATGCTGATCGTATGAAGCAGAATATGTAACATATGTCCTACCAATTCCTGGCCATTGATCTCTATAATTTAATGTAGATGTAGGACATCCTCCATTATTAGCTCCTGCAAAAGCTGGATTTAAGTATAAAGGATTAGAGTAAAACTGAGAAAAGGCTGGGTCCTGAGCATTTGCTGCTTTACCTAGTAATATCAGGGTAAATACTAGTAGAACTGACTTAAATATATTATTCTTCATATGTTGTCTTCTTCATTAATTCAATTTTACAAAGATAAAAAATTTATTTATTAAGGATAGATGTAACTATAATTTTTCTATTTATTGTCCGTTATTTCATTTTAGAAACAATAAATATATACTTTTGTTATATGATTTTCAGAAAAATTATTTTCATTTTATCTCTTACATTATTTTGTTTTAATACAAATGGACAATCAACTTACGTTCTAGATTGGGGAGTGAGAAATATAAACGAAAAAGAAATAAGTTCATTTGAGAATTCAACATACCTTTCTGAGTATAACGAACTACCTGTTTTTCAGCAAAATATAGAAATAAAAAATTCAGAATATTACGATATTAGTGTATCTAACATGAAATTTACAAATGTTTCTGATAATGAAGCTAGGGTATTACAAAAACTTGATGTTTCTGATACTGTTTTTTATTCTTCTGAAATACTAAAATCAGCAAATAAACACTACAACAGAATTTTTGTTTTTCCATATATAAAGACTACAAATAATTATAAAAAGATAACTGAATTTACAATAAATAAAACAAAAAAGAAAATAATTCCTCAACAGAAAAAAACTTCAATAAAGATTAATTCTGTGCTAGCTTCATCAAATTGGTATAAAATTTCGGTAAACGAAAATGCAGTTTATAAACTTAGTTTTTCTGACTTAGAAACATTAGGAGTAAGTACAAGTAATCTAAATATAAATTCAATTCGATTATATGGAAATGGAGGAGGGATGCTCCCTAGATTGAATTCGGACTATAGACATGAAGATTTACAAGAAAATGCAATTGAAATTATAGATAATAATAACAATGGAATTTTTGAAAGTGGAGATTATTTATTGTTTTATGGTGAGAGTGTAGATGTATGGATTCCTTATGATAATTATATAGGAAAATATCATCATTACAAACATTTATATGACGATAATAATTATTATTTTTTAACTATAAATGGAACTGGAATTCCAAAAAGAATACAAGATTATTCAACAACAAATATAAAAGATGAAATAGAGTTTTATGATAAATTTAACTTTCATGAGTCTCATGAAGAAGATTTGGTAAATTTCATTAAATCTGGAGAACAATGGTTTGGAGAAGATTTTGATGCAGATTTAACTCAATCTTTTACATTTGACACTCCAAATATAGTAGATAATTCAGTTGTTTATATTAAATCGAATGTTTCAGCAAGAGCATTTCAAACTCCTAATTTTTCTTTTGATTATAACGGATCTCAATTTATGGACACAGACTTGGATGTTGTTGTATCGGGTTATGCAGAAGATTATGCAACTACAAAATCTGTTAGTGGACAGATAAATGCACAATCAGATAATATGATAATTGATGTAGAATTTCATAGAAATTCTTCTGCTTATAAAGGTTGGCTAAATTTTATAGAAGTATGTGGTTTTAGAGATCTAACAATGAGCGGTTCTCAGATGAATTTCAGAAAAACAATTAGTTCAGGTGGAAATCAACTTTATGGACTTAAAATAGAAAATGCAAGTTCTTCTCTTAAAATTTGGCATGTTACAGATGCTACAACAGTAAAAAACAGAGTTTTATACCTTGATTCTTTAAATAAAGGGTATTTTTCTTATAATATGTCTGCTGGTCTTTCTGATGAGAAATTTATTGCTTTTGATGGTTCGGAGTTCAGAACTCCAGATCTTATCGGAAGTATTTCCAATCAAAACCTTCATGGAGATATTGATTTTGACATGTTAATTGTTTCTCATTCTGATTTTTTATCAGCCGCTCAAAACTTATCAGATTTTCATTTTAATAAAGATGGAAGTAAATGTAAAATTGTTACACCTGAAGAAGTTTTTAATGAATTTTCATCCGGGAAACAAGATATAAGCGCAATAAGAGATTATTGTAAATATTTATATGATTTGCCAGATTCAACATTTAAATATCTTTTAATTCTAGGAGATGCTTCATACGACCCAAAAGACAGAATTCCAAATAATACAAATTTTGTTATTACTTATCAATCGGCTAATTCAGTAAGTCCTTTAAATACTTTCTCTACAGATGATTATTTTGGATATTTAGATGATAATGAAGGTGAGTTTACTAATGACTTGGTTGATATCGGAATTGGAAGATTGCCAGCAAAATCACTGCAGGAGGCAAATGATATGGTAAATAAAATTATTCATTATCATGATTTAAGTTCGAGAGGAGATTGGAGAAATATTACCTCTTTTATAGCTGATGATGGAGATGATTTTGATGGGAATATTCATATGCAACAAGCAGATAATTTGTGCAATATAATTGATGACAGCTATAACAACTATAACTTTGAAAAGCTTTATTTAGATATTTATAATCAAGAATCTACACCTGTTGGGCCAAGAAGTCCGGATTGTAAAGATGCAGTAAATAGAAGGGTTGAAAAAGGAGCCTTATTAGTAAATTATACGGGTCATGGAGGTGAAAGTGGACTTACAAGTGAAAGAATAATTGATATAGATCAGATATTGGATTGGGAAAATTATGACAACCTTCCACTTTTTGTAACAGCAACTTGTGAGTTTGGCAGGTTAGATAATCCCGAACTTACATCAGGTGGAGAACATGTTATTTTAAATCCATCAGGTGGAGGAGTAGCTCTTTTAACAACTACAAGATATGTCTATTCCCATTTAAATTATAATCTTAATACTCATTTCATTAATTCCTTATTTGAAAAGAAAGATGCAGAGTACCCTACTATAGGAGATGTTTTTCTAAATACAAAAGCACTTAGTGGAACTTCAATAAATAGTAATAAATTTACTTTACTTGGAGATCCTATGATGTGTCTTGCATATCCTGAATATAATATCAGAACTACATTTTTCCCTGACACAGTTTCTGCATTAGGTAAGGTTACTTTTAATGCGGAGGTTATTGATTATGATTCAGTAAAAGTAAGTAGTTTTAACGGAGAGGTTGAAATAACTGTTTTTGATAAAGAAAAGATAGCAAAAACACTAGGTCAACAATCATCCACACCAATGAATTACAGAAAACAAACAAATATTATTTATAAAGGCAAATCTTCAGTAGTAAATGGAGAATTTTCAGTTACATTTATTGTTCCAAAAGACATTGATTATACTATAGATTTTGGTAGAATATCTTATTATGCTAAGGAAGTAAATCAGAATAAAGATGCAAGTGGTTGGAACGAAAGTTTTATTGTTGGTGGAGTTTCAGATGATTATGTTTCAGATGATTTAGGTCCATCAATACAGTTATATATGAACGATAAACAATTCGTTTCTGGAGGGATCACTAATTCCACTCCTGTATTTTTGGCCTTTGTAGAGGATTCTTCTGGAATAAATACTGTAGGAAACGGAATAGGTCATGATATTACTATTATTTTAGATGGAGAAAATACTAAGAAAATTATATTAAACGATTATTATCAGTCTGATCTGGATAATTATCAGAAAGGGAAAGTAGAATATCAGTTAAATGAGTTAGAACCGGGTTTACACACAATTGATTTTAAAGTTTGGGATGTTTTTAATAACTCTTCAGAAGAGAGTATTGAATTTTTGGTTTCTGAAACGGAAGATTTTGTGATTAGTCATTTATTAAATTATCCAAATCCGTTTACTACTAATACTTCATTTTATTTTGAGCATAATCGTCCAAATCAAAATTTAGAAGTTCAGATACAGATTTTTACAGTTTCGGGTAAATTAGTTAAAAC
>ENA-ORDR01001413-ORDR01001413.1-marine-metagenome-genome-assembly--contig:-NODE-1413-length-11137-cov-2.800723_pt1 | contig 11137 bp, 7 predicted proteins | sample MGYA00240993_ERZ508538 | MGnify/ENA primary metagenome ERZ508538 (study PRJEB26207, sample SAMN05421999) | marine metagenome | isolation source: Monterey Bay, California, USA | place: USA:Monterey Bay...
CTTCTCTAAAGTCATCACCAGCAATTTCAAATATGGAGAACGGTACTGACCTTGTATTCCGATCTGCAGCATCAGATGCTTATCAAGGCGTTGCTCTAGCCGAACTCGCTATGAGTAAAGGGATCAAGGATATTGCAGTTTCTTATGCTAATGACGATTATAATGCAGGGATTGCTGAAGTATTTGCAAAGTCTTTTGCTGCAATGGGAGGTAAAATAACTTCAAATGAAGCTCATGAGCCAAACAAGGCGTCTTATCGAGCAGAAGTCGCAACAATGGGGTCTGCAACTGACAATTTAGCTGTATTTGCGTATTACGGATCAGGTGGCATCACACTAATGCGGAACGCCCTTGAAATAGGTGCATTTTCAACATTTATTGGTGCTGACGGTATGCTTGCACAAGAAGTAATCGATCAAATTGGGGCCGAAAACCTCGGTTCTACTACATTCACAACTTCTACGTCGGACCAAAGCTCTGCCGGCTTTACGGCCTGGAAAGCTCTTGCAGATGCAGCAGATATTCCTGCAGCGGGACCATTTGTTCCAAATTCATACGACGCAACTTTTATGATGGCACTAGCAATCGAAAAAGCTGGGTCAGCTGACCGTTCTGCAATATCAGGTGCACTGCGTTCTATTGCAAATGCGCCAGGAGAAACAATCTTACCTGGAGAATTTGCAAAAGCAAAAGCTATTATTGCAGCAGGTGGTGATATTCATTACGTAGGTGCGTCAGGTCCTCAGGACTTTGATGAAAACGGTGATGTTGCAGGTTATTTCTCAGCTAACGTTGTAAAAGACGGCGCTTGGGAAGGTACTATAATCGATTAATAATTCCTTTAAAATCTGAAAAAGGCCTGCAATTTATTCAGGCCTTTTTTATTTGCAGATAGCAGATTAGCAGTCAACCAATAGCTAAAGAATATTAGAGTTAATAAATTATACCCTGTCTATTTACTCGAATTGAGCAATTCATTTAGATAGTGACCTGTATGACTTTTTTGTTTTTTTGAAAGCGTTTCTGGCGTCCCTACCCCAACTATGTTTCCTCCGGCGTCTCCACCCTCAGGGCCAATATCAATAATCCAGTCAGCAGTTTTTATAACATCTAAGTTGTGTTCAATGACAACTACCGAATTACCAGCATCAACTAGTTCGTGCAAAACCTCTAGAAGCTTTCTAACATCGTCAAAGTGAAGGCCTGTCGTTGGCTCATCTAAAATGTAAAGTGTCCTTCCAGTAGATCTCTTAGATAGCTCTTTAGATAGCTTTACCCTTTGAGCCTCACCACCGGAAAGTGTGGTAGCCTGCTGACCTACTTTGATATATCCTAAACCTACTCTAACAAGAGCATCCATTTTTTCTCTTATGCTGGGAACTGCTTTAAAAAATTCCTGGGCATCCTCAACTGTCATATCAAGAACATCTGCTATACTTTTACTTTTAAATTTAATTTCTAGCGTCTCTCTATTGTATCTTGCTCCATGGCATGTCTCACATGTCACATAAACGTCAGGAAGAAAGTGCATTTCAATTTTTATAACTCCGTCACCTTGACAAGCTTCACATCTTCCACCTTTCACATTAAAACTAAACCTACCAGGTTTGTAACCACGAGTTCGAGCCTCAGGTAGACCAGAGAACCAATCACGTATAGGTGTAAATGCCCCAGTATAAGTGGCAGGGTTTGAACGTGGAGTTCGTCCAATCGGCCTTTGGTCAATATCAATAACTTTATCTAAATACTCGAGCCCTTTAATGGTCTCACAAGGAGCAGGAGTTTGCTTTGCTCCATTTAATCGCATGGAAGCTGTCTTAAAAAGAGTTTCGATCGTCAAAGTAGACTTTCCACCACCTGAAACGCCAGTAACGCAAACAAATTTTCCTAACGGAAATTCAGCAGTAATTTTCTTTAAATTATTGCCCGTTGCTTTAACAACAGAAATCTTTTTGCCATTTCCACTCCTTCTCTCAATAGGGACAGGTATCGCCAACTTACCACTTAAATATTTTCCAGTTAACGAATTTTGATCTTTTTCGATTTCTATTGGCAGGCCTTGACTAACAATTTGACCTCCATGCACGCCTGCGCCGGGACCAATATCAAACACATAGTCAGCTTCACGAATAGCTTCTTCGTCATGCTCAACTACGATTACAGTATTACCCTGATCTCTGAGGTTTTTTAGTGTAAGTAATAACCGATCATTATCGCGCTGATGAAGCCCAATCGATGGTTCATCTAAAACATATAATACTCCGGTAAGACCACTACCAATTTGACTTGCCAATCTAATTCTTTGGCTTTCACCACCAGACAGTGTTCCTGCATTTCTAGATAAGGTTAAATATTCTAAACCGACATTATTTAAGAAGCCTAACCGATCTATAATTTCTTTTAAAATTGTACTCGCTATTTCATTTTTTTGTTTGCTTAGAGCCTCTGGTACACTTTGGCACCATTCAAGCGCGTCCTTTATTGATAATTGTACAACTTGTCCAACATGTGACTTGGCTATTTTAACGGCTAGGGCTTCAGGCCGAAGTCTATAACCTGAGCAGGAACCACAAGGTCTATTGTTTTGAAAGTTTTCAAATTCTTCTCTTATCCAATTACTATCAGTTTCTCGATAGCGTCTTTCCATATTTGGAATTACGCCCTCGAAAGTACGACTGACCTGATAGATTCGACCTCCTTCATCATATCTAAAATTAATTTCTTCATCACCAGAACCATACAAAAAAACTTGTTTAACTTTGTTGCTTAGATCTTTCCATCTTGAAGAAGGATCAAAATCGAAATGCTTTGCAATAGCTTCAATAGTCTGAAAAAAATAAGGGCTTTTACCTTTTCGCCAAGGTGCCAATGCACCATCTTTTATTCTTAAAGTGTTATCAGGAACAACTAAACATTCATCGAAATATAACTCTTTTCCCAATCCATCACAGTCAGGACACGCTCCAAATGGTGCATTAAAAGAAAATAACCGGGGTTCAATTTCAGGGATTGTAAAACCACTTGTTGGACAAGCAAAATTTTCAGAAAAAGTCATTCTTTCTATTTCATCTGTTTCTTTGGGAGGGGCGGTTTCTAGAATAGCTATGCCATCTGCCAAGTCTAAAGCCGTTCGAAAACTATCAGCCAAACGAGTGGCGATGTCTTCTTTAATTATTACTCGATCAACAACAACATCGATATTGTGACGAAACTTTTTATCTAAAACAGGTGGCTCATCTAGGTCATAAAACTCATTGTTTACTTTAACGCGTTGAAAACCAGCCTTTCTAAGCTCAATAAATTCCTTTTTGTACTCGCCTTTCCGGTCCCTGACAATTGGTGCCAGTAAATATGCTCTTAGTCCATGCTCTAAACCGAGAACCCTATCAACCATATCTTGAACTTGCTGAGCTTCTATTGGCAAACCAGTCGCTGGACTATAAGGAGTGCCAGCCCTAGCAAACAATAATCGTAAATAATCATAAATTTCAGTTATTGTTCCAACGGTTGACCTAGGGTTTTTTGACGTTGTTTTTTGCTCAATTGAAATAGCCGGGGACAATCCTGAAATGTGATCTACATCAGGTTTTTGCATCATGTTCAAAAATTGCCGAGCATAAGCTGATAAACTTTCAACATATCGACGCTGTCCTTCAGCATAAATCGTATCGAAAGCCAGAGAAGATTTCCCGGAACCAGACAAACCTGTGAACACTACAAGCTTATTTCGAGGAATATCCACATCGACAGATTTTAAGTTATGTTCACGCGCGCCGCGGACTTCTATATTAGTTTGCTCGGCCATCAATCATTTAACCTTTTTTTATTTAAAATAGTGCTCAAGCATTAGCTGACCAATATTAAAAAACAGAAAGTTTAGTAAAATAGAAAAAATTATTTATAATCTTTAGTCTTGTAGTTGAATACATTTATTCTTAATAGAAATCATTTTTAAAGAGTTAGAAGGCCCCAAGGTTTTGAAAACTTTAGTTGCAGATATAGGTGGAACTAACTCTAGGCTGGCCATAGCTATAACGTCTAGACAAGATAAAGAAATAACACTCAAAAATATTCATAAATTCAGAAACTCAGATTTTAATAACTTTGATGAAGTTATTAAAAGATACTTATCGATTTCGGATGAGCGTTCAATTAGTAGAATGTGTATTGCTGCTGCTGGAATAATCTCTGACACAACTGTTGAGATGAGTAATCTGAATTGGAAAATAACAGTGCCATCGTTGCAGAAAACAGCAAAAATAGATGAGGTGTTTATTATAAATGACCTTCAAGCTCAAGGTTATGCGTTAGATTTCATAGAACCAAACGATTTAGAGGAATTAATTGAAGGAAGTTACTTTAAAGGACCAAATGATACAAAACTCGTATGCGGAATGGGTACGGGATTCAATGTAGCCATAGCTTATCAGACAGCTTTTGGTACATTTGTTCCAGCATCTGAATATGGTCATGCCCGCACTACAACCGCAAACGAAAAACAAAAAATGATATTAAAAAAATTGGAAGAAAACTCTTCATTTGTTTCTTATGAAAATATTTTAGCCGGACCAGGTCTCAACCGCTTAGACCAGGTTCTAAATCAAAGAAAAGATCGGACCCCATCTGATATTTTATCAGCTGCACAAGAAGGTGATTTTAAAGCTAAGGAAGTCGGGTCTCAATTAGCTGGCTTTGCTGGCCAAGCATTTGGTGACTTTGCTTTAATGAATATGGCTTTAGGTGGGGTTTATTTGATCGGTGGTGTTGCTAGAGCCATTATGCCATATCTAAAAGAAGAAAATTTTAAACAAAATTTTTATGATCGTGGAAATTTTTCAGAAATTATGAAAAAAATATCAGTTTATTTGATTTTGGATGACTATGCAGCACTCAAGGGATGTGCAAATTACTCAACTATTTTATCGGGTGAATAGATCTTTATTCCAACGTACATTAAAAGTGTCGAAAATAAGAAATAAAGACCAAAAATAAAATATTGTTTTTCAATACCAAAGCCCCAATCGATCAACAATCCAGTCATTCCTGGGCCAATAGCTGAGCCTAAAACCATGATAGCTGTACCCAATGCTTTAATCGTTCCAAGAAATTGGGTGCCGTAGTACTCCGCCCAAAAAGCTGTTGGAAGTGTAGAATTTGCACCTGCGGAGATTGCTAAAAAGCACAAACCAACTGCCAATCCCATCTGAGTTGAAACAAAATAAAATAAGATGAAGGCAAATACCATTGGTATCTGATAAAAAGGAAGTATGCGATCTAAACCAAATTTATCTAGTGCCCATCCTGATATCAAATTAAATGCAATAGCCACCAACGTATATAAAGGAAATAAGGCAACCAACTGAAGATGCGTCCAACCCTTAACATCGGCAAAGTAAACTTGTTGGAAAAAAAACGAAGTTGAACAAGCAGACGGACCAATGATGGCTGGAAGCATAAGCCAAAACAGTGGATGAGTTAAAACTTCTTTCCGGGACCAAGATTTTCCCAACAAACCAAAAGAAATAACTTCCTCAGCTATAGACTGCGGAGTTCTTTCATTTTGAAGCAAAATCCAAATTAAAGGTACCATTAAAAAACAAAATAAGGATGCTATAATCCATAAATGTTGCCAGTGATAAGTTAACATTAATATGGTAAATAAGACTGGAAGAAAGGCTTCGCCCAGAGCATATCCGGTATTAGAAATAGCTAACGCTTTTCCTCTTTGCAAAACAAACCATCGAGACATAGAAACAGATGAGATATGGGGTAGCATTCCTTGGCCTAGAAAACGCAAAAGAAATATTATAACAGGCAACAGCCAAACAGCAGGGTTTAAAGCCATCAAAAGAGTGGAAAGACTTAAGCCAACTAATACTAAAACACCTATTGATCGCGTTCTATAAATATCACTTGTAGTTCCGGCCCAAACCATAACTATCGCAGATGCTAAAGTACCTATCATATAAATCGAACCCCAATCTCCATGACTGAGATTGAAATATGACTGTATTTTTCCAGCAAAAATCGAAATGAAAAAAGTTTGGCCAAAACTAGAGTTCAACGCCAGTATGAATCCGGCTAGTAACCATGCGATATTTGACCTTATAAATGCAAAATATCCCAATATTTTTCTCTTTCAATTTTTAGGAAAGTAAATCATCTTTTAAGTACAGAATTGTCAGACCGATCTTACAGCTAAAACTGCATTAAGTCCTCCAAAGGCAAAGGCATTACTCAAAGCAACATCAACTTCTGCTTCTCGAGCTTGATTTGGAACAACATCCAAAGCACACTCAGGATCTGCTTCTTCATATCCAATTGTAGGGGCAATTATTCCATCCTTGACCGCCATTATACAGGCAAGAAGTTCAACAGCACCTGTTCCACCAATCAAATGACCGTGCATAGATTTGGTCGAAGAAAGCATCAGATTATCAGCATGTCTGCCGAATACATCAGCAACTGCGGCGCATTCCGTTTTATCGTTAGCCGCAGTTCCAGTTCCATGGGCATTTATATACTTTACGTCTTCAGGATTTAGTCGCGCATCAAGTAATGCGCCCTTAATGGCACGAGCCGCGCCTTGCTTTGATGGCATTACAATATCGCTAGCATCGGAAGACATCGCATATCCTATAACCTCTGCTAAAATTACTGCACCGCGTTTTTTCGCTTTATCTAAATTTTCTAAAATAAATATAGCGGCGCCTTCACCCTGAACCATTCCGTTACGATTTGCTGAAAATGGTCTACAAGCATCTTTGCTCATGACCCTTAAACCTTCCCAAGCCTTTACTCCGCCAAAACACAACATACTTTCTGAGCCACCTGTGACCATAACATCAGACAGCCCTGATCTGACCATCTGAAAAGCTTGCGCCATCGCGTGATTTGAACTAGCGCAAGCCGTGGAAACTGTAAAAGATGGGCCTTTGAGGTTATATTCCATAGAAACATGGCTTGCAGCGGCATTGTTCATAAGTTTAGGAACAACGAAAGGATGAACACGATTTTTACCTTCTTCGTAAACAGCCCGATAATTATCGTCCCAAGTACTCACACCACCGCCCGCAGTTCCAAGGACAACACCAGATTTTGCTGCAAGTTCACCTGAAAAAACTATTCCCGACTGTTCTATAGCTTCCTTGGCAGCAATAAGAGTAAATTGAGTTACTCTATCATATAAGGAAAGTTGTTGGCGATTAAAAACTGTAGTGGGATCAAAATCTTTAACCTGCCCACCAATCTTAATATCTAATCGATCCACGTCACGAAAAGAAAGAGGTCCAATTCCACATAGACCCTCAGCCATATTGACAAATGTTTCTTCAACCGAGTGACCAAGCGAATTAATTGTTCCAGAGCCAGTTATTGCAACCCGGTTCAAGGTTTTTCAGCCACTAATTTTTCAATACCAGAAATAATAGACGATATAGATGATATATTGAATTCACTGTCAGATGGATCATTTGCATTAAAAGGGATTTGAATATCAAATGCCTCTTCTATTGCAAAAATACTTTCCACCAAACCCATACTATCAATTCCAAGGCTTTCGAGAGTACTTTCTAAGGTGACATCACAAGGTTCGAGGATTGCCTGCTCAGCAATGATATCGATTACTTTTGCACCAATATCCATATTTTTGGTTCCTCAACAAAATTCTAAAATGCGTCTAATCTATCTTCGTTCACTTGAAAACGGCTTTTTATCTTTGCCAAATCTTTTACTAGTCTAGGTAATTTTCTCTGGTTCCGATAAACTTCCAGCTGGGTTTCCATTTTCATAGCTGGATAGCCCAACATAACCCGACCAGCAGGAATATTTGAAAGAACTTTGGTTGCTCCACCAGTTATAACATTATCACCAACAAATATATTATCACTTATACCCGACTGACCGCCCAAAACTACGTTACTTCCTATTATTACACTTCCAGCTATGCCCACTTGAGCGCAAATAAGAGTATTATTTCCAATTTGAACGTTATGCCCAATTTGAGTTAAATTGTCAGCTTTCACTCCATCCCCGATTGAAGTGGGCTTCACGGTCCCACGATCGATACAGGTATTTGCACCAATTTCCACATCGCTTCCTATAATAACTCCTGCTAGAGAATGTATCCGATGCCAAATTTGATTATCATTTCCATCAACGGGTGATTTGCTTAAATCAGCCCTCATTTCCTCAACAGCCGAAGACTTTTCGGTAACAAACGAAAACCCATCTGCTCCAACAATGGCGGAAGGTTGTGCAATAAAACGATCACCTATTATCGTATCGGAGCCAATTTTTACTCCCTCGCGTAAAAAACAGCTGTTTCCCAAAATTGAATTAGAACCGATGTAACACTGAGGACCAATTATAGAGTTATCGCCAATCGTAACATTTGATGAAATAACCACCATTTCCGAAATTAGAACATTTTTTCCAATTTCTGCACTTGGATCTATTATCGAAGACGGATGTATTCCCGGCCTATAGTTTTGCCCTTCATCCAATAGACTTGAAATAGTAGACATTGCATACCTAGGTCGAGAAACTACTATTGCAGCACTTAAATCATACTCGGTCCAATCGCTTCCTTTTGTTAGGAGAGCACATTTAGCAGAAGTATCTTTCAAATCGTCAAGGTATTTGGGATTAATTGCTAAGGCTATATCTAGCTCAGACGCCAATTTAGGTTCTGCGACCGACGATACCTTTATTAGCGGATCACCAAAAAACTCAGCACCAATCGAGTTAGCTATTTCCTTGACTGTAAATTTCATTTCAATCCTATCTAACCAGTTTTTTTGAGCTTTTGTCCATATAATGACTTTGCCTGGATGCCAGCCTTAATAAGGGCTTCATAAATCGCTGCATCGCGACCATAAATATCTCTTCGATAATTAATCACCCCTAACTCATCCACAAATGCAGTTCTATAAATTAGATGAACCTGAACAGGCTTTCTTAAATACACTACAGTTTCCTCTCCTGTCGCAATAGCTTCCTGAAACTGAGCCTTTGGATCAGAAGTCTGAGGTTTTAAAAGTTCATAAGCAAACTCAAACGGTTTTTGCAATCTGATGCATCCGTGAGAAAAAGCCCGCACCTCTAGATCGAATAAGGGTTTGGAAGGGGTATCGTGAAGATAGATGCTGTATTGATTGGGAAACATAAATTTAACCAAACCTAAAGCATTTGTTATTGAGGGCATTTGTTTCAAATCATAAGGAAAGGTTTCTTCATCATATTCATTAAAATCGACGAAGGATCGGGGAACAATTTCACGATCAAGATCAACTAACTCTAGATAATCATGGGCCAAACGGTCTTCTTGCATTTCAGGAAGATACTCTTTTAGAGTAATTGACTTTGGTACGTTCCAGGTAGGATTAGTGATTATATGCTCTATTACATCTGAAAATTCTGGGGTTCTCTGTTCGTCTACAGGAGTTCCGATTACGTTTCTTGTTTCAAAAATAAGGGCTCCATCTTCAAATAATTTGGTAGAAAAATCAGGTAAATTTACTATGACATGTCGTGAACCCAAATCGAAATTTGTCCACCTTTCTCTTTCTAAGGCCACAATTACGGACGCTAATCTTTCCTCAGCAGTCCTTTCGATTTCTGAAAATGTCGCTGGACCTGCTATTCCATCTGGAGCCAAACCATGCCTGAGTTGAAATAACTGTACTGCTCTTCGGAGATTACCATCATAGTTTCCAGACAAGTTACTTTTCAAATATCCTCTTTTAATTAACGCATTACGAAGGAGCACTACTTCGTTTCCAATATCTCCTGGCCTCAATAGTTCCATTGGCAATTCACTACTCCAACCTCCCTGGGAAATAATTTTCTCAAGACGATTTTTTTCCGTAAGTAGTGTAGAGTATTGCTTAGACTGTGGATGAAGGCCCTTAAAAAATTCTCTTGGAGTAACTGATGAAAATGTCTTTAAATAGTCACCTGCACTCCTGTAAGGGATTTTTCGAACAATTTCTTTATCTACAGAAGCAGGCTTCAAAACGCCTGTTTGAATGTTAGAAGAATATTCCAAGAACTTTGATGTAAATAATGCTTCAACTAATCCAAGTTCAGTAGCTGTTCGCGCTTTTCTAAACTGATTGTTTAAATAGATGGCATCATATCGAAGAGTTGGCAAAGCGTGCTTAGATGTGTTTTTTAGTTCTTTAAAAAAATAAGAACTTCTATCCCTAGAAGACCTGTCTCTGCCCACCCAAATAGGCTTAAAATTATTTTCTTCATAAAATTCAATTGCTTCAGAGTTTTTTGATAAGGCACTCAGCAAGGAAAATCTAAATTCAACACTATTTACATTTGCAATTGATATTGACGCAGACAAAAAAATAAAAACCATAAAAAGTACTTTGGATACTTTAAAAATAACCATATAAATTGCCACGATATTACCTCATTACTATAATTTTTATATTAAACTATTATACTTTTATAGACGATAAGAAATCTTGAATTATCCAAAAGTTTTTAAAATTCTAGGCATAAATTTTAGGTCCCATAACCATTTAATAATAACACTCCTATCAAATTAGCATTTTATTTCATTGGGTTACACAATATTTATAATGAAATTAATGCTTTTTTATTAATTTGTTTTATGCCATAAACTGCCCTAAATTAATTTGTTTTAAAAAACTAAAATTGTGAGTGAATAATTTACTTTGGAAAAAGCAGAAAATAATCATTTTTCTAGAAGGTTTATTCTTGGAGCCTTTGCTGCTTCAGCATTAGCAGCTGCGCCAACTTTTTCAAAAGCTGCTGGCTTTTTAAGAGGTGCAGGAGATATTCGAAGTTTAAACATGATTTCAAGGAGAACCGGGGAAAGATTTAAAGGCATATATTGCATCGATAATGAATATATTCCTGAAGTTTTAGAAGAAATCAGCTTTTTTATGAGGGATTGGCGGCGTAATGAGATCAAAACTATTGATAGACGCACAATAGATATAATTGCAGCAAGTCATAAGCTTCTCGATACAAATGAACCTTACACTCTTCTATCAGGTTATCGAAGTGCCAAGACAAATGCGATGCTCAGACGTAGATCAAGATCAGTAGCAAGACATTCACTGCACATGACCGGACAAGCCGCCGACATCCGCCTTTC
>ENA-ORDR01001416-ORDR01001416.1-marine-metagenome-genome-assembly--contig:-NODE-1416-length-11116-cov-3.652867_pt1 | contig 11116 bp, 10 predicted proteins | sample MGYA00240993_ERZ508538 | MGnify/ENA primary metagenome ERZ508538 (study PRJEB26207, sample SAMN05421999) | marine metagenome | isolation source: Monterey Bay, California, USA | place: USA:Monterey Bay...
AGATTATCAACATGATGTAACTTGCGATGATATCAGATTAGCTCATCGAGAAGGTTTTATTTCAGTAGAACATTTAAAAAGATACACAACTCTAGGTATGGCTAATGATCAAGGCAAGATGGGCAATATAATTGGCCTATCATTGATGGCTGAACAATTAGATAAAACTATACCAGAGGTTGGAACTACAGTTTTTCGACCACCGTATACTCCAGTGCCAATAGGTGCCTTAACTGGTAGAAATGTTGATAAACATTTTAGACCTTTAAGAGTTACTCCAATGCATCAATGGAATATTGATCACGGAGCTAAAATGATTGATGTTGGTTTGTACCAAAGACCTTGGTACTATCCGCAAAATAATGAAACATTGAGCGACTCCTACATAAGAGAAGCTACAATAGTTAGAAAAACAGTTGGTATTTGTGATGTTACATCATTGGGTAAAATTTCTATTCAAGGACCTGATGCAACAGAACTAGTAAATCGTATCTACACAAACCCATTTGCAAAACTTCCTATAGGTAAAGCGCGTTATGGTATTATGTTAAGGGATGATGGCATTGTAATGGATGACGGTACTTCATGGCGACTTGGTGAAAATGAGTACTTCATGACAACTTCAACTGCTGCAGCTGCAAAAGTTATGTCCTTTCTTGAAGAGTTATTACAAACACGGTGGATAGACTTAAAAGTTAATGTAACAAGTGTATCAGAACAATGGGCGGGTGCAGCAATAGCAGGACCTAAATCACGAGATGTATTAAATGAGTGTGTTTTTGATCCAAATGAAATCACAAATGAAAATTTACCTTTCATGGGTGTGTTACAAACTAAACTTAAAGATGGTACACCTTGCAGAGTTGTTAGGATAAGCTTTTCAGGTGAGCTTGCTTATGAAATGTATATTGAGTCAGATTATGCTCATGGCATGATGAATATATTATGGGAAAACGCACAAAAGTATGAAGGTTGTTTGTATGGCTTAGAAGCTCTTGGCGCATTAAGAGTTGAGAAAGGTCATGTAACTGCAGCAGAGCTTGATGGTAGAGTAACAATTGATGATGCAGGGTTAGGAAAAATGGCATCCACAAAAAAATCTTATATTGGAAGTGCTATGCGAAAAAGAGGAGTTCTGAGCGCAGATGATAGAGAGATGTTAGTCGGGTTTTTCCCAATAAATGAAAAAGAAACTTTTAATGCCGGAACAATTGTTTGTGAAAAAAATCAAATTGAAGGCCAAGGAGTGGGACGTATAACATCCGTGACGCATTCTCCTGAGTTAGGTCATTGGATTGGAATTGGGTTTGTAAAAGGAGGCCTTGATAAATGGAAAGATATTACATTAGTAGGTGCTGACCCAGTAAGAGATAAACAAATGGAAATAAAAGTTGTGTCACCTCATATGATTGATCCAGAAGGTAAGAGAATGTATGCTTAATAGAAACTCAGCCATTACAGAAAAGTATAATATTGGGAAATATCCTTTTGAAGACAACATTGAAATTATATTTTCTGAAAACCGCAATCTTATTATTCAGCAAATTGCTGCATGGCCTGAAGAAATGTCAAACATAGAAACGTTTTTTTCTGATCAATTAGGAGTTCAAAAAAATATTGATTTTAACAAAGGGGAAATTCTTAAAGATAATTCATTATGGAGAATGGAGCCTTCAAAATGGTGGTTATTGGGGAGTACAATTGAAGTTCCAGAAAATTTAGGCACATCTCTTGAACTATCACATGCCTTTACGTCTTTAACGATTGATGGTGAAAAAAGTGATGTTTTACTGAATAGACACTTACCACTTGATCTTGGCTTAGATAATTTTCCACTAAACACTTCAGCAAGCTCTGCAATTCATCATGTAAGTGTTAAACTCTTTAGAATCGATAAAAATGAATTTAGACTTTTTATCCCTAGAGGTTTTGCATTGTCTATTTGGGAAATTTTACTTGAGTCAGCCTCTCAATTTGGATACGAAATAAAAGGTAGCTAGTTAAAATTATTTATCTTTTCCAAAATTTAATTGAATTAGTTTAGACAATATTTTTTTTTCGTATTAAACAATTATCTATGATTTTTTCTAGAGAAGAATATTTATCGAGATTAGCAAAAGTTAAAAAATCAATGGATCAAAAAAATATGGATGTAATCATCCTAACTGATCCATCAAACATGAATTATTTAACAGGTTATGATGGTTGGTCTTTTTATGTACCTCAGGGGATAGTTGTAGCGTTAGAATTGGATGAACCAATATGGTTTGGAAGGAGGCAAGATTCTAAAGGAGCAAAGGTCACAACTTACCTTCAGGATAAAAATATCATTTATTATCCAGAAGATCTTATCCAATCACCGCCAACACATCCTTATGATTTTATTTCATCTTTTATTCATGAGAATAATTGGTCAAATAAAAATATCGGCGTTGAAATGGATGCATATTATTACACAGCAGAAAATCATTTTAGATTAACATCAACCTGTCCTAATGTTAATTTTAGTGACGCAACACTTTTAGTAAATTGGATAAGATTAATTAAGTCTGAAAATGAAATAACTTATATGAAAGAGGGAGCTAAACTTGTTGAAGCAGGAATGAAAACGGCATACGAAAATATTAAGCCAGGAGTTAAACAGAGTTATGTTGCCGGAAAAATTCAAAATAGTCTAATTGGTGGAAATGAAGAAATAAATATAGGTGGAGAATATGCAGGTTTAACAACTATTTTAGCAAGTGGTATCTCAGCATCAGCTTCACATTTAACACCTAAAGATAATTTATTTAATAATAATGAGGGAACTATTATCGAACTAGCGGGAGTTAAGAATCGATACCACTGCCCCTTATCTAGAACGGTTTATTGCGGAAAGCCTGATTCAAAAATTTCAGATACAATGAAAATTACAAATGAAGGAGTAGAGAAAGCAATCTCTTTGACTAAGCCTGGTAATACTGCCAATGATGTTGCTGTGGCCTTTTGGTCAGTATTAGAAAAATACGGTATCGAAAAAGACTCACGTCTTGGTTACGCTATTGGAGTTGGTTATCCTCCTGATTGGGGAGAGCACACTATGTCTATTAGAAAAAATGATATGACAGTATTACAGCCTAATGTAACATTTCATATGATTGCAGGAATGTGGATGGATACGTGGGGTTTGGAAGTAAGTGAGTCAATTAATGTGACAGAAAACGGATGTGAACTTTTATGTAATTTATCAAGAGAACTTCATCTTGTTTAAATTTAATCGTTAGCATCGCCTCCACCAGCGCCTTTTTCTCTAGACTCTTCTGACTCCGGAACAAATGTTCTAAAAGCTAAATCAGAAATCTCATCCCAACTAGACTGGTCTGGATTTAATCCATTTGATATGTTTGTGTCGAGAATATTATAATCCAAAGAATTTATTTCTTTAGATATCTGGTATTCATTTGTAGACAGGTTTAAAACAAAATTTGCACAATCATTATTTTTTATATCATCATGAATAAAAATTTTATTTTTACCTAAAACTGCGTAAATTTTATTTTGATTAATGATTTTTGAAAAAATATTTTTCTTAATAGCTCTGTATAAAAGGGGGATCAAAAAAAGAGGATCAGAGCAATTTTGAAATTCTATGTTAATTTCATTATTCTTTAAAGTATGAAAATTTAAAAAATCAATCAAGCCCGGCCCAATCATGAGACAGGATCTTTTTTCTAAATTAATTTTATTAAATAATTTATTATTATCTAAGGCACCATTAAAGTTACTATCAATTTTTTTTTGAACACTAGAAAATAAATTAAAGCCTTCTAACTCAAATGCTTCTAACCAGCTGATTATATATGCAGCATCTTCATCTGCACCGTATGGAAAACCAAGACCTGAAAATGCTCGTTGAGCATTAGTGTAGACTTCATAATAAGAGTAACTCACAAATTAATTATAAGAACTCATCGTAGCAAATCCCCAGCTATCAACGTTTTGCTCATTTAAATTTGACAGAAAAGGTGCTCCCGAAAAAAAACTCACGCGAAGCCACCTATCTGATTTTGGATCATACCTATTGGCGCCAAAAAAAGATAATTTAAATCTGAGCATGTTAATTGGTATTGTCTCTTTTGATAAAATATTATCTTGAACTTCTGCAAATGGATATTGTTCAAGAGATTGTATTCTTCTTATAATACCTCTAAATTCTGGATTGAGAACTAGATACTCAGCAACAGATAAATCAAAGTTTTCTTTTTGTATCTGTGAATGTAGTTTTTGGGCCATTTTTGCAACACCAAGATGCTGTTCTAGCTCACTACCTTCTTCATTGTATCTTTCGCCTAATCTTGGCTCAAGTTTTGCAGCTGAAATATACCAAAATAAATAATCATTATCTTTTTTTGAAAAATCAACTTCTAAAGCCCATTGATAATCTTTTTCAATTAAAGAGTTTAATTCTCTCAATGTTTGTGACTCATTTATTTTCATTTCCTCAACATCGGACATGTCTTCTGATAATTTTTCAGAAATTTCAGGATATAGTTCTAATAACTGAACGTTGGCAATTTCTTGAGTGTCGTAATTACAGTTGTTGGTTGTGAATTTTATTAAATCCACCCATGTTAAATCATTAAATGTATTATTTTTTTTATTTATAATATGATTGATATAAATTTTTAAATCTTCGACAGTCTTCGTATTTTTTTTTATTTGATATTCATCAAATGTTGTAACTTCTTTTAAATACAGAAGCGCTTTTTCAAGTAATTGCAAATAAGAAGAAAGTTTCTCTGATTCTATATTTTTATTTAATATTTTATTTAGAGACTCTGTGTATTGGTTCATCCACTTATTTATTAACTTAGGATGTTTAATAATGAAGGGAGCCATACCTAAGCCTGTTGAATTACCAATGCCTAGATGTTGTTTAATTTTATTTTCAAGCTTTACTGCTTTACTAGGATTTAGTTTTTTTGCTACATGCTCAACTAACTCAACACTAAATTCTCTTATAATATAAACGGAAAGCATTTCTGCTCTAAATGGTTGATTAAAATCTGTAACTTCTTTTGTATTTACAAAATCAGATAATCCAAATTTTCCACTTCCATAGACTGCAGTTGTTCTTAAAAGATAGCCGACTTTATTTATTTCATTAATGTCTGGTTGCAGCCCTTTAGATAAACAATCTTTAACATATTCGAATAAACGAACACTTTTATTTGCTCTACTTAAAATTAATTCTTTGGAAGAGTTTCGTCCAGATTCTTGAAGAGGTACATTTTTTCTTAATCTATCAAGTTCTTGATCATCTAACTTTCCATTGATTAAAGAATAAGCCGTATCCCATTTTTCTGCAATTACTCTATCACTTCTTTCTGCACTATCTAGATGTTGAGAGAAACAAACAAGTGAATAAATATTATTATTTATTGTGATCTCATAAACTACTGTTCCGTAACCATTATCATCAAGATCAAATCTTGATTTTGAAATTTTCCAATTATCAAAAAACAATCTTCTCAACATACTTCTAGAAAAACTTAATCTAGATGGATATCTTGATCCCATTTTATCTAGGGTCATATTATCTGAGAAATTTAAGCTTTGTTGCAACATATACAAATATATATAGTGGATTATCAATTTTTTCACTATTAGAAGTTAAATAATATGGATAATGACATTATACTTATTGATGGTCTCGAATATGTGAACTGGAATAGAGACCTATTTGAAAAGGCTCATGCCGGCGGCTTAACAGCTATTCATGCTACTCTAGTCTATTGGGAAGATACAAAAGAGTCATTTGAGAAGATCAATCACTGGGATAATCTTATACAATCAAATAGCGACTTATTAGTTCACGTTAAAAAATCCTCAGACATTATGGAGGCTAAAAAATCAAATAAAGTAGGTATAATTTATGGTTTTCAAAACTCTGCTCCAATTGCGAATGATATTTTTTTGGTAGAACAGTTTTTTAATAAGGGCCTGCGTTTTATGCAACTAACATATAATAATCAAACCCCTTTAGCAGGTGGTTGTTATGAAAAAAAAGACTCTGGAGTATCAAGGTTTGGTGAACAAGTAATTGAAGAAATGAATCGTTTAGGAATGATTGTAGATTTAAGTCATGCTGGAAAGCAAACTTGTTTGGATGCAATAAATTTTTCAAAAAAACCTGTTACCATCTCACACGCTAACCCAAATTTTTTTCATCAATCAATTAGAAATATTGATGATGAAGTTTTGAAACTCTTAGCAAAAAATAACGGCTTTATAGGTTTAAGTCTTTATCCTTACCATTTAAAAAATTATGGTGATTGTAAGCTGGAGGATTTTTGTGAGATGATTAATCAGTTGGTTAATATTATGGGGGAAGATAATATTGGTATTGGATCAGACTTATGTATGAATTGGCCAGATAGTGTTGTTATGTGGATGCGTAATGGAAAATGGACAAAAAAAATTGATTATGGAGAATCAAAAAATAAAAATGCAAGTTGGCCTAAACCATTAACATGGTATTCTAAACCTGAAGACATTTCAGCTTTTTTAAAAGGGATGATTTTAAATGGCATCAGTGAAAAAACTGCACATAAAATAGCAGGTAGTAACTGGCTAAATTTTATGCAAAATCATTTTTAAATTTTCCTTGTTACAAAAGTTGAAGCTGCAAGACTAACCAAAACAATTGCCGTACCCAATAGCTGTATACTTGAAAGCTGTTCATTGAGAATCAAAACAGCTCCAAATATTCCTGTAATTGGTTCTAAATATAAAAATAAGGCTGTATTTGTTTGACCTATTCTTGGAATTGCTAACAACTGAAGAAACAATGCAATTGCATAAGAGCAAGAAGGTATCAGCAAAATTAAAAAAGCATTAAGGCTTACATCAATATCAATTTTAAAAAATATACTTAAAATTACAAAAAAGAAAATTGTATTAAAAAAATTAATAAAGATATTAATTTGAATAGGTGAAATATTTTTTTTTGACATTGTTTGATTGGTCACAATCATTATTGATGCGCCTAAAGAAGCAATTAAAGCAAATATTATACCTTGAAATTTAAGACTTTCTGATGAAGGACTTAAGGCAAGAAAAAGTCCCAAAAAAGTAGTTACAAATAAAAATTTAATTATGTTTTTAATTTTTTCTTTTGTGATGAATATTGATATTGTTAAAACAATTATAGGATAGGTGCAAAAAATGATAATTGTTAAGCTCACATTTATGTAAGTTACTGATATGAGTAATCCAGTTGTAAGCATTATTGAGGCGATTGTGATTAGAAGGAAGTTAGTAAAATTTTCTCTATAAGTTGTTATTAAATTTTTTTGATAAGGTATTAAGGGGGCAACAATTAACAGAGCAACAATATATCGTAGGAAAATTGCTAAACCAACACCGGCACCAAGATTATAGGCTGTTTTTGTAACAGGGCCAATAATACCAAAAAATACACCTGCTGCTAAAGCAAATATAATGCCTAAAATATTCATATAATTTAAATTTTTTTTTGACTAATCGTATTATGACAGGTATTCACACTACAACAACAAAAAAACATACAAAATCATGAATTCAGATACTGAAAAATCATTCGTAAAATTTGATAAAATAGACAAAAGTTATGACGGTGAACTTCTAGTAGTTAAAAATTTAAACTTAGATATTGCAAAAGGTGAGTTTGTTACAATGCTTGGTCCATCTGGATCTGGTAAAACTACAACACTGATGATGCTTGCTGGATTTGAAACTCCAACAAACGGAGAAATATTTCTTGATGGAATGCCTATTAGTAAAATACCTCCTTATGAAAGAGAAATAGGAATGGTGTTTCAAAATTATGCGCTTTTTCCACATATGACAGTTCAAGAAAATCTGGCTTTTCCACTTGAAGTGAGAAAGATGTCTAAAGAAGAAACAACAAACAAAGTCCAAAAAGCTCTTGATATGGTAGAGTTAGGTGAATTTGGAACTCGTTTTCCAGCACAACTATCAGGCGGGCAACAACAAAGAGTTGCACTAGCAAGAGCTCTAGTTTTTGAACCAAGACTTGTTTTAATGGATGAGCCTCTTGGAGCTTTAGATAAAAATCTAAGAGAGCAAATGCAATACGAGATTAAGCATATTCACGATAGAATAGGTATTACAGTTGTCTATGTAACACATGATCAAAGTGAGGCTTTAACTATGTCTAATAGAATAGCTGTTTTCAATGATGGTTTAGTTCAACAATTATCTACACCAGATATATTATATGAAAAACCAGAAAATTCTTTTGTAGCTCAATTTATTGGAGAAAATAATAGAATGACTGGAACAATCAAAAGTATGGAAAATAATTATTGTTCTGTTGATCTTGATAACGGCGCTGGTACTGTCAAAGCTCTAAAAGTAAATGTTGGAGATGTTGGTGAAAAAACCCAACTATCTGTAAGACCTGAGAGAGTATCTTTAGGGTCAGATGGTAATGGAGAGAATGTATTTACCGGCAAAGTTGAGGAGCTTATTTACTTAGGTGACCATATCCGGGTAAGATTAGATGTTTGTGGTAACAATGAATTCATAGTTAAGGTACCAAATGAGGGTTCTTTTAACTATAGTGAAGGTGATTCTATTAAATTAAATTGGAATCCTGACGATATTAGAGCTCTAGACGTTCCAGCTTAAAAAAATAAAAGAAATCTGCGACTTTTTTCTCCTTTTTTTTAGTTTTTCAACATGTTATGAGAGTTATATATATCGACATATATAATCTTAAGATTAATAATTAAAACAGGAGGAAACATATGTCAAAATTACTTAAAGTTTTCTTGATAGCATCTTTTGCTGTTGCATCTTTTTCTGCTAAAGCAGTTACAGTTGTATCATGGGGTGGTGCTTATACAGAAAGTCAACAAAAAGCATATGCTGATACTTATTCAGATCCAAGCTCAATTCAATTCGAAAACTACAATGGTGGTCTAGGTGAAGTAAGAGCTCAGGTAGAGAGTGGAAGCGTAACATGGGATTTAGTAGATGTACTTCCGGGTGATGCAATCACAGGTTGTGATGAAGGTTTATTTGAAGATATTTCTTCAGATATAGCTTCCAATGCAGTTCCAGGACCAGACGGTGAGTCAATGTTAGAAGATATGGAAAACAACGGTCTTGAGTATCACTCAGGATGGGATTGTTGTGTTCCACAAATATTCTGGACTTATGTAGTATTCTTTGATCCAGATGCATTCCCTGGTGAAAAACCATCTACCATCGCTGATTTCTTTGATGTAGAAAAATTCCCAGGCAAAAGAGGTATTCACACTTGGGCAACAGGTGTTGTTGAAAAAGCTATGGTTGCTGATGGTGTTAAACCAAATGCAGTCCCAACAGTTTTAGAAAAACAAACTGGTGCACTTGATAGAGCTTTTGCAAAACTAGATACAATTAAAGATCATGTTGTATTCTGGTCTGCTGGTTCTCAGCCACTTGAATTAGTTAAAAGTGGAGAAGTTGTTATGGCTATTGCTTACAATGGTCGTGTAGGTGCAGCTAACCTTGCAGAAGGTGAAAATTTTGAATATATTTGGGAAGGTCAAGTTCTTGATCAAGAATATTTATGTTTAATGACTGGCGCTCCTAATAGAGATGCTGCTATGGACTTCATGTGGCACGCGTCAACACCTGAAGCACAAGCTGAACAAGCTAAATATATTACTTATGGACCAATGAGAGCTTCTGGTATTCCAATCATTCAAAACAATGAGCCTTGGGGACCAGGAGGAGTAGATATTATGCCTCATATGCCTAACACGCCTGAACGTTTAGCAGTTTCAATCGTTAGTGACCCACAATGGTGGTCTGATAACGGTGCTGAAATTAATGAACGTTATGCAGCTTGGATGGGTAACTAAGGTTGCTTAAGTAACTAAAATAATTTAATTTAAAGGCGAGATTTATCTCGCCTTTTTAATTGGGAGGTTTCTATTTCTACTGCAGAATTACTAACTACTGATGGTGTTCCATTAAAGCAAAGCTTAAAAAAAGCTGAACGTAAAAATAAAATAAGGGCATTTTTATTAGTTTTTCCTTTATTGTTATTTATAATCGTTACCTTTGTAATGCCAATTGGTGATATGCTTCTAAGAAGTGTTGATGACTCTCAAATCAATACTGTATTCCCAAAAACTTTTGAAGAATATAAAAAATGGGACAAAGAAAAAGACGAGCTTCCACCCGAGCCAGTATTTAAAGCTTTATTTGAGGAGCTAGCGTATGGAGAAAAAATAAAAGTTGGAAGAGCTCTTACTAGAATGAATTATTCAAAGTCTGGTTGGAAAAGTCTGATTAAAAAAACATCAAGAGAAATAAAAGAAAACATAAACCAAAGCCAGGTTTTGGTATTAAAAACAATTGCGCTATTACTTGGCAACAAGACTATCTCCTTAGATCAAAGAAATAGATACTCAAAAAAATAAGCAGCGCTATTTTTTTAATCTGTTTTTTACATATTCAATCTTAGATTTACCGTGAGGCTTTGGTTTTCCATCCTGGTCTAGACTAACCATTACAATAGTGTCTATGGTTATAATAGCTTCACGAGTCATGACATTTCTAACCTCACAACAAAGGGTTATTGAAGTGGCTCCAAATTTAACAACCCTAATACCAATTTCTATAATATCCCCTTTAACCGAGGCGCTTTTAAAATTAATTTCACTCATATACTTAGTAACCGTTTTGGGGTTTTCTAATTGTATAATTGCATATAAAGCAGCTTCCTCATCAATCCATTGCAGGAGTCTACCTCCAAACAAGGTTCCGTTAGGATTTAAATCTTCTGGTTTTATCCATTTTCTAGTATGAAAATTCATAGGTGTTACATTTAAACATAAAGATACTTTTTAAATAAATTTTAAAGTAACAATAACGCAATAAAAACTCTAGTAACGTAGCCTTCCCTCTTTGAAATATAAACCATAAAAATATAATTAATGAGTACAATTTTCTATTTTTGGAAAATACAAGAGAGCGCTTGTTTATTAAAACAAAAAAAAATGAAAAGCCTGTAACTTTTTTAAAATTAAAACGTCTTACTTTTAAATTACCATTAATTATATACAAATAACTTTTA
>ENA-ORDR01001417-ORDR01001417.1-marine-metagenome-genome-assembly--contig:-NODE-1417-length-11116-cov-3.525953_pt1 | contig 11116 bp, 8 predicted proteins | sample MGYA00240993_ERZ508538 | MGnify/ENA primary metagenome ERZ508538 (study PRJEB26207, sample SAMN05421999) | marine metagenome | isolation source: Monterey Bay, California, USA | place: USA:Monterey Bay...
TTTAGGAACCATACACCGATTAGACCGGCCAACTTCTGGAATTGTTTTATATGCCCGTACTTCAAAAGCTTTAAGTAGAATGAACAAGCAATTTAGAGAAAAAAAAGTACAAAAAACATATTGGGCTGTCGTAGAAAATCTCCCACCTAACACTATTGATACTTTAGATAACTACTTACGGAAAAACCAGAAACAAAATAAATCTTATGTTACGAAAAACAAAGGTGGAAAACATGCTATATTGGACTACAAACTACTTAAAACATTAGAGAACTTTTATCTATTAGAAATTAGACCACAAACTGGCCGCCACCATCAAATAAGAGTTCAGTTAGCAAATATTGGATGTATTATTAAAGGAGATTTAAAATATGGAGCAAAACGATCAAATAAAGATGCCTCTATACATTTGTTAGCACAAAAACTTGAATTTACACACCCAGTAAAAAAAGAATCTATTACTATTTTAGCTCCTGCTCCAAAAGATAGTTTGTGGGATGCTTGTAAATAATTTTTATACTTTTATAGAAATTAAAAACTAAAATTATGAAATACTCATTGTTATACCTCCTACTATTTATCTCACAAATAGTTAAATCAAATGACTTTCCTGTAACTTACTCTTTAACAGGACATATATTTCCAACAAGACAAAATACAATTGAAATAGATAAAGAAATTTTGAAATTTACATTAAATAATGACCATACTATATCTACTAGTGTCTATTTTGAATTCTACAACCCTACAGATAGTATTATTAATCTCGATATTGCTTTTGTTGATGCAGGATGGAGTATTGAAAGTCCACATTATGAAGATGGTAAATGGAGACGTTATATAGATGAAACTATGTATGATTTTATGCACACAATTGAAGAAAAACAGGAGCTTGATCATACTACAGAAATAGCTGAAGGACCTTACAATAATATTTATGATTTTAAAGTTTTTTTAGAAGGAAAGGAATTAAATTATGAAATAAAACTTCTTGGAAAGGCATATGAGGAATTTGGGTATAAGGGAAATGAAATACTATATATTTTTAAAGCAAGTTTCCCTCCTGGGAAAACCGTTATAGAACATTCATACGAATTAGAGAATACTCATGAACACACTTACCTATTAGAATATATTCTACGTTCAGGAAAACAGTGGGCAAACGGTAAAATTAATGATTTTACACTTGAATTTCATTTAGGTGAAGATAATGAATGCATCTATTTTCCTATTGATTCTTTTCTTCAAAAATCAAATTTTCTTCAAGAGTCAAAATTAATTACTAATGATAATAAAGTATTAAAATTTAACGGAAATATATATGAAGGTACATTCATGCAATTTAAAAAGAAAGATTTCATTCCTAATGAAAATATTGAAACTGAATATGAATTATGTGAATCAGAACCATTATATCATGTATCTGAAATGCCAATTTTTGGGGAATGTAAGGATAATTCATGTACTGAATATGAAATAATGAAATTTATTTCCAAGAATTTCAAATATCCTGAAAGTGCAAAAAAAAATCCAGTAATAGGTAGAGTTATATTAGAGTTTGTTGTAGAAAGCGACGGAAAAGTTGGTAGGGTGAAAATATTAAAAGGATTAGATAAATATTTAGCAGCGGAAAACGTAATAGAGGAGATACATAATGAATGTATTAGGATAATTAATAGTTTACCGCAATTTGTTCCTGCAAGAAATGCAGGAATACCTTGGCCAGTAAAATATAGGGTTCCTATTAAACTGGGATGATTATAGGCAGATAATTATTATTTAATAAGGATCTACATCTATATTAATTCTTAGAACTCTAAAATCTTTTAGATGCTTATACTTATCAATAATACTAGAGAGAATATTTTTCGCATTAGTAATAGATGCGTCTGTTTCTATTTTTAGTAAAATATTTTTATGGTAATAATTCCTAATTTTACTTACTCCTGGGGATTCAGGTCCCAAAACTCTATTTCCAAAACTTTTCCTAAGAGAAATAGCAAATTTACTAGATAAATTATCTAATTTTTGTTCGTTTTTATGTTGCAAGTTTACAGAGATTATCCTACAAAATGGAGGGTACTTAAATATTTTTCTCTCCTCTAATTGTTTCTTACGCATTGAAGAATAATCATGATTTTTAACTTGATGAATTATCTCGTGTTTCTCATCAAAGGTTTGTATAATCACTTTTCCTCTATCTCCTTTTCTACCAGCCCTGCCCGCTACCTGACTCATTAATTGATAAGATCTTTCTAGTGCTCTAAAATCAGGAAACTTTAGCATGCTATCTGCATTTAATACTCCTACTAATGAAACATTATCAAAGTCCAATCCTTTAGTCACCATTTGTGTTCCGATAAGTATGTCTACCACACCTCCTTCAAATTCATTTATTATTTGAGAATAAGCATGTTTTCTTCTGGTGGTATCATGATCCATCCGTTTAGTTCTCGCTTCTGGAAAAAGTACTTTTAACTCCTCTTCTATTTGCTCAGTTCCAAATCCTTTATCATCCATTTCATTATGTCCGCAAGATTTACAACTCACTGTCTTTTCTATGTTATATCCACAATAATGACACCTAAGTGAATGAGAATGTTTGTGATAGGTTAAACTAACATCACAATTATTACATTTTGGAGTCCAGCTACATTTATTACATTCTAAAAGTGGAGCAAACCCTCTCCTATTCTGAAACAATATAATCTGCTTACCTTTTTCTAAAGCCTCTTCAATATTTTTTATCAAAAAAGGTGAAAAATGGTATTCCATTTGTTTTTTCTGATGAGCTCTTTTTATATCTATAATATGAATTTCTGGAAGTTCCATATCTCCAAATCTGGAGTTTAATTCCACCAATCCGAACTTATTATTTTGTGTGTTGTAATATGTTTCTAAACAGGGAGTTGCAGAACCTAATAACACTTTTGATTTATGTAAAGATGAGAGGTAAATTGCCGCATCTCTAGCGTGATATCGTGGAGAAGGTTGATGTTGCTTGAAGCTAGGTTCGTGTTCTTCATCTACAATAATCAATCCTAAATTATCAAAAGGTAAAAAAAGAGAAGATCGAGCTCCGAGCATTATAGGATACTGAGCTTTTGTAGAATCTTTTTCTTTTACTGCATTCCAAATCTCAACCCTCTCATTATTATTCATTCTGGAATGAGAAACTCCAACTTTATTTCCAAAATGCTTTCGTAATCTATTAATAATTTGTGTTGTTAGAGCTATTTCTGGAAGCAAATACAATACTTGTTTTCCTTTTTTGAGTTGTTCCGAAATAAGTTTTATATAAATTTCTGTTTTCCCACTTGATGTTACCCCATGCAATAAGCATACATCCTTTTTCTGAAAAGAAGATTTTATTTCTTGAAAAGCTACTTCTTGTTTATCTGTTAATTTCTTTATTTCTTCTATTTTATTAGAAGAAGTGAGTAATCTACTTACCTCACTTTCTTCTAATTTCAGTATTCCTTTTGTAACTAATGCATTTAATACTCCCCTACTTATGTTTGTCTTTTTTAGCACCTCTGATACTGTCCATTTCTTTTTAGGATATTGCATCTTGTACTGAATAAAATATTGTAACAGTTCTTCCTGTTTTTTAGCATTCTTCACCTTTTCAGAATAACTGTCCAATTCCTCTCCTACTAGATCCACAAATAACAAACTTTTCTTTTTAAAAGAATCATGTAATTCTTCCTCTATTTGCACTACTTCCTTCCTTATAAGTTCATTTATAATCGGAAAGACAGAAGTTGTATTCGTTAAATCAATTACATCTGAAACGGTTAATTTCTCCTTTAAAGTTAAGTTAGTAATAATTGAATGTTCTTTATCATTTAATTCCCCCATATCCCCATCAAAATTCGGATGAACAATAATTTTACTCTCAGAAGCCAACTTTAATGATGATGGTAATGCAACATTCATTACATCACCCAATTTACTCATGTAATATGAGGAAATCCATTTCCAAAACCTCAGTTGTTTTTCATTTACCACATTACTTTCATCAAGCACTGCTATGATATCTTTTGCTAGATAACCTTCTGGCTTTTTATTGTGTATATCTAAGATTATTGCTGTATAAAGTTTTCTTACACCAAATTGAACAACTACTCTTTGTCCTTTTACTATTTCCTGGTAATTTTCTGGAACACTATAGGTGAAACTACCTTCAACTGGAAGAGGTAATATAACTTCTATATATGTTTTTTTAGGATTCATTAAAAAGCAAAGATGCTTAAAATAAATTGAAGTTGATGTCGTTTAACTCAATGAATAAGATATCCGTTTTTTCAAATAATCTATATCTTATTTTGAATTGATTTTATTACTTTTGTATCTAATTAAATAACTAAAATGAAAAAAATCCTATTTATTACATCATTAATCGCAATCACTTTCTCTGCATGTGAAAAACCAACTCAAACAGATTTAACTATTAATTTCACTCAAACTGTTGATGGCAACAGATTAATTACAGGATCTGGATGTTCAGATGGAGGAGAATGTTTCCATGATCATTCATGTTGTAATCTTGGAAAAACCCTGGGATACACAAATGATGCAGGAGAGAATTATAATATACAAACATTAAAATATCTGATCTCTGACATCACCTTACATTCAGATGACGGAAATACTCTGTTATTAGATGAAGTTCATTTTATTGATATTTCTGACGCATCTACTTTTAGTTTTACCGTTAAAGATGTTCCTAATAATAATTACACTTCTATTTCATACACAATGGGATTAGACACTATTAGAAATATAAATAATTTATATGTCAATGAGATTTTTCACTCAGCAATGGTATGGCCAGAGACAAACGGAGGAGGATATCATTATATGAAACTTGAAGGAGCTTACAATAACGATTCAACATTCTATAATACACACACAGGAGGCACAATGGGTGGTGATTATTCATTTAATAATATGGAAGACATCTCTTTAACAGTAGATGATGATTTAGGAGATGTTTCTATCAATGTAAATATGGAAATAAATAATTGGTATAACTCACCAAACCAGATAGAATTTTCTAGTTACGGGATGGGAATAATGATGAATATGATGATGCAAATGAATATTCAAATGAATGGAATCACAGATGTCTTCTCTATTGATGTAAGTAAATAAAAACTATGAAACAGCTAATCTGTTGTGTGTTAGCTACAATTCTATTATTTTCTTGTAAAAAAGAAGGATGTATAGACCCTATTGCTTTAAATTACAACCCAGACGTACATATAAATAATGGTAGTTGCGAATATATCACTACAACTCCATATGATATAATTACTCCATATGGATTCCCAGATATGATAATTCCTGAAGATAACCCTATGACCTTTGAAGGGGTTGAACTAGGAAGGAAACTATTTAATGACCCTATTTTAAGCGCAAATAACACATTAGCATGTATTAATTGTCATATGCCAGAATCTTCATTTTCTGATCCAAATCAATTGAGTACTGGGATTGATGGGTTTTTAGGAAACAGAAACTCCTCTGCATTAATAAATCTAGGATGGAGTTCTAGCTTTAATTGGGACGGAAGCTCCACAACTTTAGAAGAGCAAGCATTTGAACCAATCACCAACAGTCTTGAGATGCATAACAGCTGGAATAATGTAGAAAACACTTTAAATCAAGATGAAGAATATCTCCTGCTATTTAAACAGGCGTATAATATTGATTATATCGATTCCACGCATGTAGTAATGGCAATTGCACAATTTGAAAGAACATTAATTTCTAATAATAGCAAGTTTGACAAATATTCTAGAGGAGAGGAAGTCTTTACTAAATCTGAGCTAAATGGATTCGCTATTTTCAATTCAGAAAAAGGAGATTGTTTTCATTGTCATGGAACCTCATTATTTACCGACAATCTTTTTCATAACAATGGACTAGACGTTGAACCTTTCTTAGATTTAGGACTAGGAAAAATTACGGAAAACACAAGTGATAATGGTAAATTTAAAACACCTACCTTGAGAAATATTGAAGTTTCTGCCCCATACATGCATGACGGAAGATTTGCAACTTTAGAAAAAGTGATTGAGCATTATGATTCAGGTGGACACTTTTCTTCTACCGTAGATCCTTTAATGAAAAAATTGGGAGTTGGATTAAATTTAACAAATCAGGAAAAATCAGATTTAATTGCTTTTCTCAAAACACTTACAGATTACGATTATATTACTGCAGAATAGATTCTTATTTTGTAATTTTGCATAAATGAACAATACTCTTTTCAAGCTTTGGATATCGCTATTTATTTTATTTAGCATTTCTGTAAATTCTTTTTCTCAGAGAACTTGCGGAAGTACAGAAAAAATGAATTCCTATTTTAATAAATTTCCTGCACAAAAAATAATTAAACAAAAATTAGAAAAGAAGATTCTTTCTGCTAGTTCAGATTACAGTAAACAATCTGTTATAATTCCTGTTGTTTTTCATGTTGTTTATAACACTCCTGAGCAAAATATCTCTGACATGCAAATATTAAGCCAGTTAGATGTTATAAATAAAGATTTTAATAGAACTAATACTGACGCTCTTTATACTCCATCATCTTTTAATTCTATCGTAGCTAGTATGCAAATTAGTTTTTGTTTAGCTCAAAGAACCCCTAATGGAAATCCTACAAACGGAATTATTAGGAAACAAACTAATCAAACAGAATTTCAACTATATGACACTCTAATTCATTATAACAGCTTAGGGGGGTCTGACGCCTGGGATACAGATAAATACTTAAATATCTGGATTTCAAATATTGGTGGAGGAATCTTAGGTTGGGCTCAATACCCAGCTGCAGGAAATATAAATACGGATGGTGTAGTTATTGATTTTCGCCATTTCGGAACTATAGGAACATCTGTTTCACCATATAATCTTGGAAGAACTACTACTCATGAATTAGGTCATTATTTTAATCTTTTTCATGTTTGGGGAGATAATTATTGTGGAAACGATTGGGTAAACGATACTCCCACACAGGAAGAAGCTAATTTTGGTTGCAAATCACATCCTCATATTAGCTGTAACAATAGTGGGGATATGTTTATGAACTTCATGGATTATACAGATGATAATTGTATGAATTCTTTTACTATAGGACAACGAAATAGAGTTTGGTCTAGCATCAACACATACAGAACAGGACTAATTACCTCAGATGGATGCAATCCGGTAGTTGCAAGTACTTCTAATGCATCTATTGAAATAATTTCTCCAGAAGGATCTATTAATGGATGTAACAATCCTATTTATCCTAAGGTCCTAATAAAGAATAAATCTATCGACAATTTATATACCTGTTTAATTAAATACAAAATCAACTCCTCTGCTTATCAGTATCAATGGTGGAACGGAAACCTCAGTCAGAATGAAACAGATTCTATTTCTCTTTCTGGGATTGCAATTGGAGGAACATCTCACATGATTGAAGTGGAGTTATTACAACCTAATAACAATCAGGATGTTGATACTTCTGATAATTATGCAATAAAACTATTCCAAACAACAGGAGGGACGTCTGTAAATATAAATCTGATAACAGATAATTATGCAAATGAAACTTCTTGGTATTTGTATGATGCAAATAATAATCTGATTGATTCTTCAGGCAATCTATCAAACAATTCTCATTACATTTATAATCATTGCCTAGAAAACATGTGTTACAAATTAGTAATAAACGATACAGAGGGAGATGGATTTTGTTGCAATTATGGTAATGGAAGTATCTCCGTAAATAAGGTCTTAAATAATCAGGAGATTGCACAATTATCTTATTTCAATTTTTCTGACACAATAAACTTTTGTATTTCCGCATTAAATAACACGGAGATATTTATTAATAAAATAAAAGTTTTTCCTAATCCAACAAATGGAATATTATTTTTTAATTCGGATTTTTTTATGAAAGATATACCTATAATTGCACAAGTTTTTGATTTGGGTGGAAGATTAGTGTTTTCAGAGGAAACAACAGAAGAAGAAATTGATTTATCTAATTTTGAAAACGGAATATATATCTTAGAACTACAACAAAGAAACAAAATAACAAAAAACAAAATCATACTCAACAAACCTTAATTATGTTAAAACACAAAATCTCAATATTCTTTCTGTTAATATCGCAAATTCTTGTTGCTCAAAATGTAAAAAAATGTAACACAACATTTCTTATGAATAACGAAATAGAAAAGAATGAAGAATATCTAGAAAACAGAAAAAGATTGATAATAGAAGACAAATTATGGATTAATCAGAATCACAATACTAGTAATAAAAGATCTACAATTACTATTCCAATAGTAGTACACGTTATTCACAGAACTAATCATGCTAATATTGGAAGTGGTACTAATATATCAGATGCTAGAATTGAAGATGCAATAAGAATCCTTAATGAAGATTATAGTAAAACAAACCCTGAGTTTCCAAATCCACCAAGAAATACATTTCTGAATTCTTCTGGAAATCCAAATTTAGAATTCTGCTTAGCTACTATTGATCCGAGTGGAAATCCAACGAATGGTATTACTAGAACATCTACTACACAAACAAATTGGGATGCTGATGACCAAGGAGGATGGGGGTCAGATGGAGAAGCAAATGCAATGAAAAAAACATCATCAGGTGGAATAGATTCCTGGGACTATCAAAGATATCTCAATATCTGGGTATGTGACCTTACCAACTCTCAGTCAGGTGGGATGACCTTAGGATACGCCTACCTACCTGGACTACCTTCTGGTGGTTGGAGTGGTGATCAAACCTGGAAAGATGGTTTAGTTGTAGATTTTCAGTGGTTTGGAACAATACAAGGAGCTTCAGGGGATAGCAGAACAGCTACTCATGAAATTGGGCATTACCTAGGTTTAAATCATACATTTTGCGAATCTCAGGGTGGAGGATGTTGTGATAATGATGATAATAATGTAGATGACACTCCTCTGTGTTATGATTCTAATAATGATGGTCCCTATTTTGGTCCTGTAACATCAAGTACAAACAATAACACATGTAATGATATAGGACAAGGGTTTAGCAGTGACTTATTAGATATGGATGAAAATTTTATGGCATATTCTCAGAATACCTGGATGTTCTCACATGATCAAGTAAATGCAATGAATGCAACACTTAATGGAGAAAGGTCTATCTTAAAGAATTCAAATGTCACGGTAAACTGTACAGGAACAGTTAATACGAATAACATGTCAGAAAACAATGCAATTAAAGTTTACCCGAACCCTACAAAAGGAAAAGTTTTTATTCAGAACTTAATTCAGACTTCCAACAACTCTATTGTTATCAGAGATATACTAGGAAAAATAATACTTACCTCTAACAGTAGAAACAGTTTAGTTTCATTAGATATATCTCACTTAGAAGATGGAATTTATTTTATAGAAATTGCTAGTGATAATGGAGTAAGAATTAAAAAAGTGATTCTAGCTAAATAATGATTGATTTTAGTTCTGTATCTGAGTGTTTACAAACTTCATTACGTACGGTTGTAAAGAAAATACAAAATCAAGAGCGAATAAATAATAATGAAGCTCTTGTTTTGTACAATGAATCTCCCCTATCTCTTTTAGGAATTTTGGCAAATGATATTAGAGAAAGAATGCACGGAGATAAAACTTTTTTCAATAAAAATATACATATAGAACCTACAAACATTTGTGTATTCGATTGTAAATTTTGTGCTTATTCCAGAAAATTAAGTAAAAAAGAAGAAGCTTGGGAATTCTCTCAAGAAGAAATGATACAACAAATTCTGGACCATGAAGATAGTGAAATTACAGAAGTTCATATTGTTGGAGGAGTTCATCCTAAAATGGGATTAGATTATTTTGTTTCACTAATATCAGAGGTTAAAAAGATCAGACCAAATATCCATGTAAAAGCCTTTACTGCTGTAGAATTAGAATATATGTGCAGAAAAGCAAAAGTATCTTACAAGGAAGGATTACAAATACTGAAAGACGCCGGACAAGGATCCTTGCCTGGTGGTGGAGCTGAAATATTTGACAAAGAAACAAGGGATAAAATCTGTGAAGATAAATGTACTTCAGAAGAGTGGTTAGAGATGCATGAAACTGCACATTCTATTGGTATGCCATCCAATGCAACTATTCTTTACGGACATATTGAAACTCCAGAAATTATTATTGATCATTTAAGTAGATTAAGAAATCTACAAGATAAAACAAATGGTTTTAATGCCTTTATTCCTCTTAAATTTAGAAATGGAAACAATCAGATGTCAGACATAAAAGAAGGGTCGATTATAAATGACCTGAGAATGTTTGCTTTTAGCAGAATCTATTTAGATAATTTTTCTCACATCAAATCCTATTGGCCTATGATTGGAAAGAAAACCACTCAGAATCTACTTGCTTTTGGAGTAGATGATATTGATGGTACTATTCATGACACTACAAAAATCTATTCGATGGCTGGAGCTGAGGACCAAAACCCTACAATGAATTCAGAAGAAATAATTGAATTAATTACATCTGTAGGAAGAAAAGCTGTAGAAAGAGACACTGTCTATAATATTATTAAAGAATACTAACAAAAAAACAAATAATCTAGTATATTATTCTAAATCCGTTTCTGCCTGCATCATCCCCATCATCTTTCCCATATAATCTTCGAATGAATCAAACCCCATACATTTAATAAAAACTTCAATTTGTGCCTTATCCTCTTCATTGTTTATATCCATATCTTCATCATCTAACCATTCAATTAACTCTTCATCTGTCATGTCAGGAAGGTTATTACAAACACAATTAGCAACATCTTCATTAGACGGTATTCCCATATCGGCAAACACCTCTGGTCTTGGATCTTCATTAAGGTGATCAAGTATCATATCATAACAATTATTTTTTTCGGTTTTGTCACTCTTTTCGGGATTATCCGATCCTGAAGAAACTGATCTGTCAGCATCCCCACCACAAGAAGATAACGCAAATACAAATAGGCATGCTGTGAAGATTGTTGTTAATTTTTTCATAATTTCTATTTTTTAGTTAGTATTAAAATTTTTACAAATATAATTAAA
>ENA-ORDR01001418-ORDR01001418.1-marine-metagenome-genome-assembly--contig:-NODE-1418-length-11104-cov-2.815906_pt1 | contig 11104 bp, 7 predicted proteins | sample MGYA00240993_ERZ508538 | MGnify/ENA primary metagenome ERZ508538 (study PRJEB26207, sample SAMN05421999) | marine metagenome | isolation source: Monterey Bay, California, USA | place: USA:Monterey Bay...
GGAGCGCATATACTACGATTTTGCCGGCACGAAGCATACATCCGGTAAGAATTTTCAAATGGTTTGGTATGATGGGAAAAAGAAGCCAACGGCCGAAGAGGCAGGCTTCCCACCGAAGACCAAGATCCCCGACAACGGAGTCATTTTGGTCGGAGAAAAGGCAAGCTTAATAACAAAACACGGAAGTGGTCATCTCCCGGACTTTTACGTCGACGGAAAGAAGCTCAATTACCCGCTCGAAGAACCCAAGGGTGACGATCACTACGGTCAGTGGGTTTCAGCAATTCAAGGCGAAGGAACTCCAACCTCAAACTTCGACTACTCGGGACCGATGACCGAAACAGTGCTCCTAGGCACGATTGCCTGCCGTTTTCCAGGACAGGATTTGCGCTGGGATAGCGAAAATCTTAAATTTTCAAACAACTCAGAGGCGAATACCCTCATACAACAGCCCTACCGAAAGGGCTGGGAAGTCGAAGGCTTGTAAGACAGACTTCTTAGTAGACCACCTCAAAGGCATCCCAAAAAATTCAATCACAAGAAAATTCCAGGAAACATTATTATGAAACGTCGTGAGATTTTAAAAACCGCTGGTTGCACACTTTTCCTTCCGTCTCTTGAGAGCTTTGGAAAGGATCGATCTACGCCGGATGAAGCTGACGTAAAACGACTTTTCTGTGTGAGCATGGGCTACGGCCTATTCACCGATGTCCTGCCGCAAACTGATGGTGCGGATTACGTATTCAGCGACCACATGGAGCCTTTTAAAAATCACAGAGACCATTTCACGCTCTATTCAAAAATGAGGTTCGGTGGGAACCATCACAATGACCACCGGTGTTTTGTCGGAAATACTACAACGAACCCGGACTCTCTTGACCAACTTGTAGCGGACCACGTTGGACATTTAACCCGCGTTAGAAACGTGGTGACTTTCATCAGCCATGCCCATCATCATATCGTTGCTTCCTGGCGTAACAGACTGCCTGTTATGCCAATTCAATCGACGAGGGTGCTATTTGAAACCCTCTTCGCCAAGACTGACAGGAAGACAGAGGAGCGACTTCTGGCGAACAAAAAAAGCGTCCTTGATGGTTCCCTTGAAGAAGCGAAATCACTGATGGCACGGGTCTCAGGCCGCGACAAGCAGAGACTAGAAGAGTATTTCGCGGCTTTACGTGAATCGGAGCAGGAACTCAACAAATCTATCGAGTGGCTCAATCGGTCTCGCCAGGATGTCGAATTCCCTGTCGCCCCCTCATTTGAGAATGAATTTCTCGCAACCGATATCGATAAACAAAGATTCCTGACAAACCCACGTCAGATTCAACGCGGCATTGCATTCGACATGGTTTACAAGGCCTTCAAGTTTGATGTCACACGCGTCGTCAATTTCTATATGACAGGACTCGACAATGACCATCACCTCACGACGCACAACATAAGCAAATCCGAGGAAGCACGCGCAAGTCTGACGAAATATGACTCCTCGTTCTTTTCACTAATGGCAAACTTCTATGATAAGCTCGCCAGCACGAGAACCGAATCCGGAGGCTCTCTGATGGACGAGACGATCAGCGTTTCGACAGGGAACAATAGCGTGAGCCAGAGAATGGGACCTCACAACGGAAATGAAATCCCGGTATTCGTTGCAGGCGGAAAATTCGCAAATCACGGCGGTCATATCATTCGCAAAGGTGAGACGACCTGTGACATCTATCTCTCAATACTTCAGCAATTTGGCATCGAACGAGATCGGTTCGGCAATAGCAAGAAGAGCATCGCATTGTGATATTATGCTGAATCAAAAAATCACAAAGCTTGCAGTTTTATTACTGCTCTTTGCCGATGCCCATATTTCGAGCATCATGGCAGATGAGCGGATGCAATCGCAACATTTCTTCAATACGTTTTGTGTTTCTTGTCACGGACCAGAGAAGAGTAAGGGTGGCCTCCGCCTGGATCAGATTAACCTGAAAAAATGGAACGATCCCAGTTTCTTAGATGATATTTATACAGCGATCGAATCTGAAGAGATGCCGCCGGACGATGCACCTAAGCGTCCAGAAATCGATCAAATCAAACTATTAGAGAAGGTATTGGGAAATCAACTGTACCGACTCACGGAGGAGCAAAAGCCGGGTATGCTAAAACGGCTGAGTCGAGTCGAATATCAAAATACGGTGAATGATGTCTTTGGAACCGACTTCTCACTGATCGACCGGTTGCCACTTGATAGCATCGAAGCTGGCTTTAATAACAACGCCGACAACCTTCATATGTCGGTTGTCGATATGGAGTCCTACTTCAATGTTGCGAACTTTATTTCCGAGAGTGTTGTCAGCGATAAACCTGCTCCACGCACCATTGTCTACTCGACGAAAGACACAGACATTGATACGCACAGCCACAAGGACAACACCAACGGTTTTGCACCTACGCTGCCCCTAAAATCACGACCCCTAGTATTTGCAACCCAGTCCATCCAAATAAAAATTAACCCATCGGTCAAAACGAGTGGTGTTTATCGGATTGTTCCAGAGGGGTTCTATATCCAAGCCAATTTTGTTGCAGGAAACCGAGCTGAAGAAAGGTTGCCCGCCGTTAAGGAAATTTCAGAGATTAATGCTAACGAAGAATTGGCGACCGACCATTCGATGAGCTACTTCCTCCGTAAAAACTCTGGCGTAGGACAAAGTATCGTCACTGTCATCCCCAAAAATGCTGCTTGGCAAGACTTCGATCCCAGCGTCGGTTTCACAACGAAACTGTCGTCAGATGACACGATTGTTCTCAGATGTAATTCGGTCAAAGGAGGGGGGCTTCAGCGGATGTTCTGTATTGAAACGGCGACTATTACAGGACCAGTTTATGATTCATGGCCACCGGATACACATTTTTATAAAACCTACTGCAAAGACATAGATGCAGCTGCTGACTCTGAGGCCTGCCAGACGATTTTAAGGAAACTTGCTCGCAAACTATTTCGCGGTCCGGTCTCCGACGCTGAGATGAAGCATTTCTATAAGCTTGCCACAAAAGCGTTTACCCAAGACCAAAGCATTTTCTCAGGTCTTCAGGCAGGCATTCGCGGAATGTTGTGTTCCCCGAAGTTCCTGTTTAAGCAAGAAGGGGAATTAGAGATTTTGGATGATTTCGCAATCGCTGCCCGCATGTCGTATTTCCTGTGGAATTCCTTGCCCGACGAGTTCCTCTACGAGCTGGCGAAACAGGGAAAACTAAAGGACCCCAAAACCCGTCGTGATCAGGCGCTTCGAATGCTACAGGACGCAAGAACTGATCGCTTTATCAGAGACTATGTTCATCAATGGCTCGATCTTGAAAAACTAAAGATCGTCGAACCAGACCTAAGCATTTTCTCTGTTGATGAATTTGACCTTGTCCGGAATCAGATCAAAGAAGAACCAGTTGAGTTCTTCAGGGAATTGTTGGCGAGCAATTTGAGCTTATTGAATTTTATTGATTCCGATTTCGTGATGATAACGCAAGAGCTTAACTACATCTATCGAATCGAAGGACATCCAGTTGCGTCGCCTAGCAAAAGACCTGGCGCTAGTAAAATTTCACCGAAAGATTATAGACCCAAAAAGATCAAATCAGAATTTTCTAAAGTGATGCTGGGCAAAAAAGACAAATTTCGTGGAGGTCTACTTTCACAGGCAGGTTTCATGCTGATGACGACTAACAACGGGGAATATACCAACCCGTTTTATCGAGGAGCGTGGGTCTTGAAGAGTTTTTACGGCGACCATCTAGAGACACCGAATGACCTTGAGATTTCCGCACTCAGCCCCCCTACTAAAACGGAAAGCATCAAGGAAACGATCGATGCACATCGAGCAGATACCAGCTGTAACATCTGTCATAAGAAGATGGATCCTCTTGGGATCGCCCTCGAAAACTTCGACGTCCTAGGACGCTGGCGGGACCAATACACTGACGTAAGCAACTATGCCCCAAAGAACAACACGAAGGGAGAACGTTTTCCAGTGGATGCAAGAACTGTCCATATGGACGGCCGGGCCTTTGAAGGACCACAGGGCCTAAAGTCAATTCTGAAGGAAGACAAAGAGAGGTTTTTCAAGACATTCCTAGAGAGTATGTTGTCCTATGCAATGGCTCGTGAGCTTAACTTTCTCGACCGTGAGCATATTGAACAGCTCTACAAGCAGTCCGCTAAGGCCAACTTCGGACTTCGAGACATTTTGTTGGAGATCGTATCGTCAGACTACTTTAGCAGACGATAGAACTGAGCTATCCATAACTCCTCCTTCTCTACTGGCTGCTCCGGTCCAAATGCGACTTCAGCCCATTCCCGAAACACGAAAATTTCTAGCGATAATCCTATGACGAAACTGATTCCAATCGCGGTATTCGCTATCGCCGTTGGTTTGGTATCTGCGGATACCACGGACACGAAAGGTGAAACTTTCCAAACTGACGTCAAGGATTCTAAGGAGCCGCTCATCGCTGGATCGAAATATTCCATTTGGATCCCCGAATCCATCTCTTCTGTGCAATGTATCTTTGCAATCAACATGCGCGGAGCCGGGAGGCATCTCTTTGAACAAGATCAAGAGTGGCGAGCATTAGCCAAACGCACCCATTCAGCGATTTTGTTTTGTGAATTTGAGGCGCACGGTGTTCAGAAAAATGGCTACGGAGTGTCGATAATTAAGGCGTGCGACCAATTCGCCATTGAAGTAAATCGTCCCGAACTGAAGCACGCTCCCTTTGTTCTTTGGGGGCATTCGATGGGAGGTCGGGTCGCACAGGATTTTGTTCGATTTCAACCTTCGCGAGTCCTTGCGTTTCACATTGCGCTTCGGGCTAATCCGAGTGACACCGAATTCATGCAAGAAGAGGCGAACAGCATCAAGGTTCCCGGGCTTTACCTTATGGGAGAGCTCGACAGAAAACCAGAAGACATTCGCAAGCACTTCCACCATTCCCGTGAAAGAAAATCGCCCCGTGCTTGGATTTGGCTGCCAGGTCAAAGTCACTGGCCCAGAGGCATGCAATCCAAAAAAAATGAAACAACCCCCAAGGATTGGCGAGCCTGGGCTGCCAATGACGTGGTAATTCCCTGGACCGAGACTATGATTCGACTCCGTCTGCCAACCGGAGAAAATGCCAAGCAAAACCCCGTAAAACTGCGCAATATAGAAATAGAAAAAGGCTGGCTTGGCTCGATCGATTCGGGAGATCTAGCTCCCTACGAAAAATTCGAAGGCGATAAATCAACTGCCTCTTGGTATCCCAATCAAGAAGTTGCGAACGCATGGACCAAATTCGCTTTTCAGTCTCAGAAGCAGCCTCGATGAGCCCACTGATGTCTCCTCGTAAGATCTAAAGAAAGTGAAATGATTGAGAAGAAAGATGAGCAGATTGATTAAGGAATTGATTAGAGATAAATAGAAAGACGCCGATTCAGAACATTAATTGAGCGGTATTTATTACCCCGCTTTTCGCCTCATCTGGCCTGCTCAACGCCGGATTCCCTCCCCTTTCCTCTAAAGCAACCTTCCTAATAACTCGTGAACTATTTTTTCGATAAATCATCTCTAAAGTAGAAAAATAAACCCCTACATTTACATCGATCCGTTATGAGACAAAGCATGTCGAAACATATTACACGCCGTAGTTTTGTGAAATCCGCAGCGGCATTCAGCATTGCCAGCCCAGCTATCGCAAAAACACGGAATGCCAATGAGAAGCTGAACGTCGCACTCATTGGTCTCGGGGGGCAAGGTAACTTCCAATACAATGGCCTCAAAGGCGAAAATATTGTCGCGATGTGTGACGTAGACTCTGTGCGCGCCGGTAAAAATTTCGCAGAATTTGATAGCAAGGCCAAATTTACGGATTACCGCCAAATGTTCGACAAGATGCACAAATCAATTGATGCCGTAGCCATCTCTACCCCCGATCATTCTCACTTCCACCCCGCCTATATCGCGATGGATCTCGATAAACATGTTTACCTCGAAAAGCCTCTGGCTCACTCCGTATGGGAAGTCCGGACGCTAACCAAGAAGGCACAGGAAAACAATTTAGTCACTCAGCTCGGTTCTCAACGCCATACCAAATCCAATATGCATCGCGTGGTTGAGTTGATTCAGTCGGGCGCTATAGGTGATGTCTCCGAGGTTCACTCTTGGGTCAGCAGCAGCCGTGGATTGAAACGCCGCTTGACTGAACCACAAACTATTCCCAACACCCTCGACTACGACCTGTGGCTTGGGCCAGCCAAAGACACGCCATACGATTCTCAAATCACACCCTACGGATGGCGCTTTTGGTGGGACTACGGAACCGGTGAAACAGGCAACTGGGGCTGTCACATCCTCGATATACCCTACTGGGCACTAGGCCTGAAACATCCTACACGTTGTGGCGCCAGCGGGCCCGACGCCCATCCAGAAATGACCACAAAGAGTATGACTTCATGGTTTGAATTCCCTGCCCGTGGAAAGCAGGTGCCCGTAAAACTTTACTGGTATCAGACCAAAACTGGACCAGCGATCTTGAAAGAACTCAGTCTTTCTTCAAAAGGCGCCAACACACTCTTTATTGGTTCCAAAGGCATGCTCATTACAGGATTTTCCCAGCATAAACTCTTACCTGAGGAAGACTACAAAGACTTCAAATACCCAGATCAAAGTATTCCAGCTTCACCTGGTTTCCATAATGAATTCATTAACGCCTGCAAAGGAGATAAGACACCTCCTACCTGTAACTTTTCTTACACAGGCCCTTTAACCGAGACTGTTCTACTAGCCAACAATGCTTTCCGCACCAAAGAAGAGTTCAATTGGGATTCGGGAAACTTGATGTGCAAAAATGCACCCAAATCTCAAGCCTTCATCAAACCCACCTTTAAAAAAGGATGGGATCTCGGCTTGAAATAGTCCGTCAAAGGAATACCAACTCGTATCAAAAAGCCTTCCCTCCTCATAATCTAATCCGGGCCAAAGGCGGCCTGGTTCCATTTTTCAAACTGGATATTACCCAAGAGAATTCTACCTGAAAGAACTCTCGCACAAAATCATGGGAGACTCTTAGCTGCCTACAAAGCCTTTTTCCAGACCTGCAAGAGGAGTTTATCATCTCGGACCTCAGAAATGGTAAGCGGAAAAACTGTGTTTTGATTTATACTGATTCCGGGGCTCAACGGTTGAAAGGGCCTCCCACTCGTGGAGCTACGGATTTCAAAGTTTCCTTCAGGAAGGTTGTTCACGGTGATGGTGACTTCCTCACTTTCTTTGTTATAAGAATTTACAGACAGCTCCACTGGAATACAACCGAGTAATCCTAAGCTGGTGTAACGAGAAACATAATCCCAGATCACTTGTGTAGCGAAAGACGGCCAAACATGCTCCCCATCTTGAATACGGTAATGCGCAACATCATAGCAAGCATCTCCTCTATTCCATAAAAATCGAGTTACCCCCGGAGCAAACTGGCTAGTCACAGGAGTCCCCTCACTGCCATTTTTTAAAACCCAGTGTTCACTGAGTTGGTTCATCGAAATGGAGTATTGGTTTCCATTATAAGGATTATAAAAATCATTCGTCCCATGGATTGAGAGTATTCCTACGCGATGATTACTGGTGCATTCCTCAAGGGTCCACTGCCACATACTGGCTGCCACGGAGGATACTGCGGCAAAACGATCGCCAAGGTAACACGCCAGATCCCATACGAAATTCCCCCCTAGTGAAAAGCCACATGCATAAATCCTACTCGAATTTACGGCGTAATCCATTTCAAGAAAATCGATCATTGCTCCTGTAAAACCTACATCGTCAGTGCCATTGTCATACGGTCCTATGGTATTCCAATTAGATGAACCTTGCGGGTCCTTTTCATCACGGATTACTGCACCTTGGGGATAAACGACGATAAATCGTTGATCATCTGCAAGAGGACGAAAATCAGCCGTGAAGCGCATCATCCCGTCTGCTGAACCACCCCCTGCGTGAAAGCAGAAAAGCACCGGAAGCGATTCGGTATGAGTGAAATTCTTGGGTAAATACACAATGAATTGCCGATCAAGACCTCCTAAATTAAGTGTTTTGTTTAGAGTCTCCTGTCCCTGAACAATTCCCACACCAGAAATCAGCAATGAAAAGCAAAACAGGCTTCGAATGATTTTGATTAAGACTACTCCCATTTCTTCGAAAATTTAAGCTCCGTGAAAACATTGAAAAGCTAAAACGCAGATCTTTAAAATGAATGTGGATCGTATTTCGGTTCTCGCCCTGTCACTATCTGAATCATCAGAAAAAATATGACACTCTTTTATTATTTAACCCTCCTCCACTTCAGCCAACAAACCCACCACAACAAAAATCAATTCCTAATACCTTGAAAACAAAGTATAAAAAAAGTCGAAAATGAAATTACTTACAGAAGAACAATTAAGCGATTATGACCGTGATGGTTACATCGTGGTTCGCAATCTCTTTTCCAAAGACGAAATTGACTCACTTGGACATGCTGCCCGTAGCGATAACGAAATGGATAAATCATCCACTCAAAGAGACGACGGAGAAGGCAACGCAGTTCGCCTAGCTTTATGGAATCATCCAGGCGATGGAATCTACGGAATGTTTGCCCGTTGCCGTAAGATGGTTGATCGCGTTGAAGAAATACTCAAAGACGAGGCATACCATTACCATTCAAAAATGATATCAAAAGATGCGAAGGTGGGCGGAGCTTGGGCGTGGCATCAGGACTATGGATACTGGTATCAGAATGGCGTACTCTCCCCAAATCTATGCAGTGTTATGATAGCGGTGGACCAGGCAACAATTGAAAACGGATGTATGCAGGTCATTAAAGGATCCCATAAGTTGGGTAGGATTAACCATATTCTTTCAGGAGATCAGGCCGGGGCTGATATGGAACGGGTCGAAGAAGCAAAGAAGAGACTGGATCTCGTTCATGTCACAATGGACCCGGGCGATGCCTTATTTTTCCATTCCAACACATTACATGCTTCCGATGCCAATGAGTCTGATCATCCACGCTGGGCTATGATTTGCTGTTATAATGCGGCCTCTAATGATCCTTACAAGGATTCCCATCATCCCAGATACACCAAGTTGGAAAAGGTCGAAGATAATCGTATCCTTGCTATCGAAACTAACCATGCCAGCCGTATGCACACCGATTTTTCCGATCTTAATCGGGACGATACGAGTGCTAAAAGTCTGAAAAAAAGTCAATCACCATGAGACTGGCAATAGTCAGCACTTCATTTCAAAGAGCCTGAACAAGCAAACTTTAAGGCCAAAACTCGGCTTAGGAGAGACGCTAATGAGAAGGGGGCAGCCTAATACAAGATAAATCCAATCACCGTTTCAATCCAAACGTGGCTTCAAAACCCTCCCATCAAAAGGTAATTTTTTAGCACTAACCACAAGATGCGTTAGCGCTTTACTAGGTTTTATTTCGAGCCTCTTGCGACAGGAGATGAAAACAAGTAACGCGCCTTACGACATATCGGCTAATTTGGAAATATTATCGCTTCTCAGTAGACGCCCAAATCACCTTTATTGATGACTCTTGTCGCTGACCCTTAGCCGATTCCATGCTGGCGGTATAGTGTTGGAAGCGACGCAGTGGCAGTTGAAAGAAACCATTAGGGTCTGTTTTCCGAACCCAGTTGTAAGCATACTTGAGCCATTCGTTGCGATACTTCTCCGGCTGCTTCATGAACCAGCCGATTTCGTCCCATCCCCAGACATGGATCTTATCGGTCGCGCGGTATTCTCCCGGATGATCTGAACTACCAAAATTGTCGAGTTCCACAATGTAGGGAAGAGCATTGCAAGACCAGCCACTAGGAACTCGTCCACCTTTGCTTCGACCGTAAATCGAATCACTAAAACCCTTCTCCAGAACTGCTTGGTGTGGCTTATCCTTGACTGATTTTGGCCGTGAGGGAAAGGAGTGAAAATCAAACATCAGTTCGCCCTTGTGAACGATACCGCCACTTGGAGTATGAGCATCAGCAAGGACGAAGTGCCGCCGAGCGTGTTTCTTGGCATACTTACGAATACGTTTCATCATGTCTCGCCAGTGAGTGTGATCTCGATCACGGTCATCCATAATTTCGACCTGACCAAAGTGAATGGCTTCTAGACCCATATCGATCCATCGCTTCCCCACATAGAAAAACCACATACGGGTCTCCAGACGACTCATGTCCGGAACCGAAGAGCCCTCAGCCCAGTGGTCGACGCGGCGATCGAGAGAATACAGCATATCACTATAACGAAAATTCCGCACTTCCGGCCTGAGGCCGAACTCTTTGAATACAGAGGCAGGAATCACGACATTGTCGACATCTCTGGTAACAATTTCGAAGATCGCCCCCTGAAGGATGATATCGGGATCCATAATATGAATACGTTTCACGAACGGCTTACCCTTCCTGACTAGAGCATCGATCCGCGATTCATTTCCCCACATCCAGATTACACGCCCAGCGAACTTCACGCCGGTATTGCTCATCATACGCAAATCGTCGTCTAAGGTGAAGTGAAGCAAAGAAGCAACGGTGGCACTCCGGGCGAGGTAATTTTCCAGGACTGAGCGGGAGATCTCACCATCGAAACAATAGTCGAGATTTTTGGTCGTCTGTAAGCTAGCCACTGTCTCGTTACTGGACAAAGGAACCGTGATAGAAAAGAAGAGCAGCGCCAGAATCACAGTTGGTATCGTAAGAGAAATCATGAGCCTTGATTTAATGCGCAATAAAAAGCGATAATTTTTATTCTCCCAAGAAAAGGCAAAGAAGCAACCTTCAAGGATCGAAAAACTGCTTCTGAAAAGCTTAAGAGCAAAACCCTTTCATGTGTTCGCTGTTACAGCCTCTCCCCTCTCAGCCCCACTCTAAAGACGACTACAAAGACTTAGGCCATCTTCCCGCAGCAGAGTTAGGGAGTCTCTTAAGAAAGCTTTGTATGCTCTTCCAGCTATTTAAAGCCCGCCGCCTTTCACTCGAAAGAAATCTTCTAGAATTCACCTTTTAAGATGGCCAAATTCCTAGACCCAAATAGCGAATGACGTA
>ENA-ORDR01001420-ORDR01001420.1-marine-metagenome-genome-assembly--contig:-NODE-1420-length-11097-cov-4.526588_pt1 | contig 11097 bp, 12 predicted proteins | sample MGYA00240993_ERZ508538 | MGnify/ENA primary metagenome ERZ508538 (study PRJEB26207, sample SAMN05421999) | marine metagenome | isolation source: Monterey Bay, California, USA | place: USA:Monterey Bay...
ATGATTGTCCCTCCCTTTTTAATCCAGTTTTTATTTGCTTTTAATGCTGCTGGGTTCATAGCTACTAAAACATCAGCAATATCACCAGGTGTATTAATTCCAATTCTTCCAATATGAATTTGAAAACCAGATACTCCAGATACTGTACCTTGAGGAGCTCTTATCTCTGCTGGATAATCAGGAAATGTAGCTAAATCATTTCCTAAAAGAGCAGAAGTATCGGTAAATTGATTGCCAGTAAGTTGCATTCCATCCCCAGAGTCTCCAGCAAATTTAATTACAACTCTTTCTAAATCAATTATTTTATTATCCATGATTCTCTATTAACACAATTTAATGCTAGCAAAAATACAAAGCTTGTTTGTACTTTATCTACTTATTCTTTAGTTTTTTTTTATTTATTTAGAATCAGAATAAATTGCTTTTATATGTAATTTTAGTATAAAAAATACATACTTTTGTAATCATAATTATTTGAAATAAGAATATGGCAATTAAAATAACGGATGATTGTATAAATTGTGAGGCATGTGAGCCTGAGTGCCCTAATAATGCTATTTATGCACCAGAAGAAAATTGGAGATTTTCTGATGGAACAACTATGCAAGATAATGAAGAACATGCAGCGTATTCAGATGAATTTTTTTATATAGCAACAGATAAATGTACTGAATGTAAAGGGTTTAATGACGAACCAGCTTGCGCTGCAGTTTGTCCTGTTGATTGTTGTGTAGACGATGAAGATAATGAGGAGTCAGAAGATGAATTATTAGCAAAGAAAGATAAACTTCACGCTTAATATATTCATATTGAACTATAATAAAAAATGTTATTTCTTCATCTAACCTTTTTTGTTAATTATCTTTAGAAATAACTTCTTTAATTTTATCTCCTAGTTTTTGTTTTAACAAAGATTCTATACCTTGTTTTAATGTAATAGTTGAAGAAGGACAACCACTGCAGGCCCCACTTAAAGAAACAGTAACTATTCCATCCTTATAAGAGTGAAGAGTAATAGCTCCTCCATCAGACTCTACTGCAGGTCGAATATATTCATCTAAAATTTCAGCAATTTCTCTTTCATCTCCCGTAAATTCTCTTTTATCACTGATAACTATCTTTTCATCTTCTTTAATATTTTCAGAAATATTTTCTGTATGATTTATAACTTCAATAGAATTTAGAAAATCAGTAATATAAATTCTTAATTGCATAGCAATATTTTCCCATTCTATATTTTCTATTTTTGTCACTGAGACAAAATTTGAGTTAATAAAGACACTCTCAACAAAAGGTAATTTAAAAAGTTCGTTTGCTAAAGGAATATTTTTTGCGTCTATAGAATTTAAAATTTCTAAGCTTTTATCTGCAAGCATTCTGTTTGCAACGAATTTCATTACTTCTGGATTTGGAGTGCTTTCGGCATATATACTATAATTCATAATCTTTATTTTTACATTTGCAAATGTACTAACATAGAATATTATGGCACTAATAAAACAAGTAAAAGGCATTTTGCCAAAATTTGGAAAAGAAATCTATTTATCAGAAAATGCAACAGTAGTTGGAGATGTTGTTATGGGTGATAATTGTAGCGTTTGGTTTAATGCGGTTGTTAGAGGCGATGTTAACTATATCCGAATAGGAAATAAAGTAAATATACAAGATGGAGCAATTGTTCATTGTACTTATCAAAAGGCTGCTACCGAAATAGGAAATAATGTGTCAATTGGACATAATGCTATGGTTCATGGATGTAAAATAAAAGACAATGTATTAATTGGAATGGGCTCAATTGTGATGGATAATTGTATTATTGAGAGTAATTCTATTATTGCAGCAGGATCAATTGTTTTAGAAGGTACTCATGTAAATTCAGGCAGTATTTATGCTGGAGTTCCTGCTAAAAAAGTAAAAGAGTTAGATGAACATCAAACAAAAATATTAATAAAAGGTATTGCAGATAATTATGTAATGTATTCTTCTTGGTTTACTGATGAAGAGTAATCTCAGTTAGTTTAATTTCTTCTTGGAAGAAGAATTTTGCGCTTTTTTCAAATGATTTAGTGTAATTAGAAACAAAGAATTGATTTTCTGAATTATCTGTATCACTTAGTAAATTAAGATGATTTAATTTATTTTTAATGTGTTTTGCAACAATATTAGCTGAGTCAATTACATTGATCTCATTATTATAAAACTCTTCTATGTCTTTTTGAATAAGTGGATAGTGTGTGCAAGCTAAAATCAGACTATTTATATCTTTTAGTGTTGGGTTATTTAAATAATTCTGAATAATTTTTTTACTAATTTCTTCATTAATAAAACCTTCTTCTATCATAGGAGCTAAAAGTGGAGTTGCTAATGAATTGACTGTCTGATTTTTATTTTTTTGTAATATCTTTTCAGAATAAATGTCAGAGCTAATTGTTGCTTTTGTTCCTATAACTCCGATATTGCAATTGTTGTAATTTTCATTTACATAATCTACAACCGGATCAATTACATTAAAGACTTCAATATTCTTCGTATTTTCCTTTACAATATCAAAAGCAACAGAAGAAGCAGAATTACATGCAATTACAATAGCTTTACAATTCTTATTTTTTAGGAAATCACTTATGTTTTTGCTAAATTCTTGTATTGCTTTTGCTGATTTTTCTCCGTAAGGTAAATGCTTTGTATCTCCAAAATATATGATAGATTCGTTAGGCAATAATTCTTTTATGGACTGAGCTATAGTAAGCCCTCCAATTCCTGAATCAAAAATACCAATAGGAGAATTTTTCATGAGTTAAAGATATAAAAAAAGCACCTTTTAAAAGATGCTTTTTTTGGAATAAGTTTATTTAGTATTAAAGACCTAATTCTTTCTTAACTTTATCTAAGATGTTTTCGCTATCTTTTTGATAAAGTAAAACTCCTGAACTTGAATCTAATATATAAGTATATTTGCCTTTTTCTGCTACCTCATCAATAGCTTTCTGAGCTTTTTCTAAAATAGGTTGTAGTAATTCTTGTTCTTTTTGTTGTAAAGAAGTTTGTGCAGATTGTTGGAAAGTAGTTATTCTTTGTTCTAATCCTTGAATTTCAGCTATTTTATCTTGCTTTGTTAAATCATCATAATTTGCTTCATTATTTTGATAATCTTCAATCATAGATTGATACTCAGTTTGCATTGAAATTAACTGACTTTCTAATCCTTTTGCATAATCTTGTAAGGCAGTTTCTGCTTTCGTTCTTTCTGGCATTAAGGAAAGTAATTCCTGAGAATTAATATGTCCTAGTTTCTGAGCAAAAGTTCCGAAAGTTAAAAGTCCGAAAACGGCTAATAGTGCTAATTTTTTCATGTTATATTTATTTATTTATTATTTTTTTTAGTAACCCATTAATTCTAAAACCTTATCACTTTTGTCTAAATCAGGATTTGAGTATAGCATAATCAAGTCACTTGAAGCGTCAAAAATAATAGAATATTTGTTAATAGCAGCTAATTGTTGAACTGCATCAAAAATTCTATCTTGTATAGGTTTTATTAAGTCCTGTCTTTTCTTGTAAAGTTCTCCTTCAGGTCCGAAATATTTTTGTTGCAAAGTTTGTACAGATTTTTCTTTTTCAATAATAGCTTCCTCTCTTTTTGCTTTCATTTCTGCAGTAAGTAGTACTTGTTCAGATTGATAAGTTCTGTACATTTGTTCAACATCTGCATACGCATTCTCTATTTCTGTTTGCCATGCTGCAGAAAATTCATTTATCTTTTCTTCTGCTTGTACAAATTCAGGTATTTTTGTTAGTATATAATCTGTATCAACATATGCGAATTTTTGTGCTGAAACGCTAAATGAAGATAAAGCAATAACTGCAAATAAGATTAAATTTTTTATTGTTTTCATATTATTAATTTTTAAAAGTTTTGTCCTATAGAAAAGTGAAACTGACCAATATTTGCATCTGGATTTCCAGGAATTTCATCTAATCCCCATCCATAGTCTAATCCCATTAATCCCATCATTGGTATTGTAATTCTTACTCCAACACCTGCAGATCTTTTTACAGAAAAAGGATTGAAATAATCAAAATCATCCCAAGCGTTTCCTGCTTCAAGGAATCCTAAAGCGTAAACCGTAGAAGCCGGATTTAAACTAATAGCGTACCTAAGTTCTGCAGTATATCTGTTGTAAATTGTACCTCCAGTTTGTGGTGAAACCGAATTATTAGAATACCCTCTTAATGAGATTAATTCTCTACCATCAAATTGATATCCCATTCCGCTCATTCCGTCTCCACCTAGATAAAATCTACCAAATGGAGCTGCTCCAATTCCTTTGTCGTACATGCCCAAATAACCCATTTCCATTCTGGTAGCTAAAACAAGTTTTTCTGTCAATGCAGAATACCATTTTGATTTGAAACTCCATTTGTAGTACTCCATATATTTATACAATTTTTGTTCAAGTAATACCTCTTTTTCTGCTTGGGTACATTCGTCACAAACAATCTCCTCTATTTTAGGAACACCGGTAAATAAAGAGTATGGAGGAGTGAATTTTGCATTCAGACTAAAATAAGACCCTCTTCTAGGAAAAGTTGGTTGGTCAACAGAATTTCTTCCGATAGTTGCACTCAGATTAAAATCATTTGAAGTTCCATCCTTAAAACTAAAGAATGATTGAGAGTTTTCTAATTTATATTGCTGAAATCCAAGAGCAGAATGAAAAGTAAAAAAGTCATCAGGAGCTTGTAATCTCTTTCCTAACCCAATTGTAACTCCTGTAATTTGTGTGCTTTCTTTCTCGTCACCTTCCTGCCCGTTAGAAAATAAATTTTTATAAATAGAAACACTTAAAGAAGTTGGTTTTTTACCTCCAAGCCAAGGTTCCATAAATGATAATCTATAGTTTTGATAATAGACACCATTAGAAGATGCTGCAAGCATTAATTGTTGCCCATCCCCTGAAGGAAGTATGCCTCCCCACTGTTTTGGTTTAAAAATATTTCTAGTAGAGAAGTTTTTGAATTGAAGACTTAATGTTCCAATTACTCTTCCTGCTCCCCAACCTCCCTGCAAATTAATCATGTCAGAAGATTTTTCCTCCACATTATATGTAATATTCACAGTGTTTCTGACTGGATCTGGGTCTATATCAATATTTCCTAAAGTTTCAGGATTAAAGTAATCTAAAGCAGCAAGTTCTCTTTGTGTACGGATGATATCAGAACGCTTAAATAAATCTCCAGGTTTTGTTCGGATTTCACGCATAATAACATGGTCGTTAGTTTTAGTGTTCCCGTTTACTGTTATCTTATTTATCCTAGCTTGTTGTCCTTCTCTAATTCTAATTTCTAAATCAATTTCATTGTTTTCAGTTGCTGTTTCAATCGGATCTGCATTAAAAAATAAATACCCATCATCTAAATATAAGGAACTTAAATCGATTCCTGTTGCAGAACCATAAATTCGGCTATCTAAAACAGATTTATCAAAAATATCTCCCTTTTCAATAGATAATATCCTGTTTAATTCTTCATTTGTGTAAATTGTGTTTCCTACAAATGTAATATTCCTGAAAGTATATGGTTCACCTTCATGTATCCATACTTCAATAGTCAGTTCATTATCCAAATTTAGATATGAGGAATCTTTAAGAATTCTCGCATCTCTAAATCCCTTTTCGTTATATTTTGCAATAATCGCATCTAAGTCAGATTGTAAATTATCTTCATTAAACTTTGAAACCTTAAAGAACCTCCACCATTTTTTTGGTTTAGTTTCCTTCATTTTTTTACTTAAGGTATAATCAGATATAGCGTATGTCATATCTGCTTTATTGTAAAAAGTTTTCTTTTCATTCTTCCTTAACTCTCTACCATGAATAATAATTTCTTTTATTTTTACTCTTTCTCCTTTGTTAATTGTAAAGGTTAGAGATGAGGCATTTATGGTTTGTTTGTCTTCTTCTGCAGAATAATTTACGGATACATTATTGTACCCTTTATCTTTAAAATAAAGTTCAATTTTATAAATAGAATTATTAATTAAGTTATTTGTAAGGGTTTTCCCTCTCATTAACTTTAACTGTTCTTTTAATTCTGTAATATCGTGTTTTTTAATATCTCCTTTAAAATTAAATTTAGACAACTTAGGATGTTCTTTCAGGTAAATGTCTAAAAAGATTTTTCCATCTTCAATTTTTGTAATATTTATTGATACATCTGAGAATAAAGCTTGTTTCCAAAGTTTTTTTATAGATAATGAAATATCTTCACCTGGCACACTTATTGTTTCTCCTAAGTTAAGTCCGCTAATGCTTATTAAAGTATTTTTATCTAGATATTTTGTTCCAGAAATAGTAATACCTCCAATAACATAATCTTGTGGATTTGCATAATCAGCAATGTTTGTTTGTGATTTAGCTATATTTATTCCTAAAAATAGGGTTAAAAATAATAGTGTTAATTTTTTCAATTTTCCTGTTTTAATTGTTCTGATGTTTTTCCAAACCTTCTTTCTCTTTTCTGATATTTGTAGATTGCTTCAAACAAATCTTCTCTCCTGAATTCGGGCCATAATACATCTGTAAAATATAACTCAGAATATGCAATTTGCCATAATAGAAAATTACTTATTCTTTGTTCTCCGCTAGTTCTAATCAATAATTCCGGATTAGGAACGCCTTTTGTGCTCAGATATTGTGAAAATAGTTCTTCATTTATATCTTCTGATGATACCTTTTCGTTTACAATTTGTTTAACTGCATTTATTATTTCTGATCTACTACTATAACTTAAAGCTAAAATAAGTGTAGTTCCATCATTGTTTTTTGTTTTTCCAATGGCTTCCTCTAACTCATTCTGACATTTTTTTGGTAATTCCGATCTGTTTCCAATAGATTCTAACCGGATATTATTATCCATTAGAGTTTTAGTTTCTTTATGAATAGTAGAAACCAATAAACTCATAAGTGCATCAACTTCTTTTTTTGGTCTGCTCCAGTTCTCTGTAGAAAAAGCGTAAAGAGTTAGATGTTTTATGCCAATTTCTGCAGCACCTTCAACTGTATCTCTTACTGCTTTTACTCCATTTTTATGACCAAAAACCCTGAATTTCCCTTTAGTTTTTGCCCACCTTCCATTACCATCCATGGTAATAGCTATATGTAAAGGTAAGTTGTTTGAATTTATTTTCTCTTTAAACATTAACTGTGTGGATTAAAAATCACAACCTTTAGTTTTTCCTTGTAATTTAAATGAAAGAGTAATTCCTGAAAAAGAATACCAATCTTTTGTTGTTTCATCACCTCTAGCAATTCCAGAAGATTGTGGTCCATCTATACTTCTATCCGCTAATTCAATAGCAATGTTTGTAAACTCTGAAGGAATTCCAGCATAAGTTGTACTTACATCATCAATATAATCTGTAAAAGTTTTTCTGAGTCCGTATTCTAAAATGATATTAAAATTATCAGAAACTCCAATTTTAACTCCACCACCAAATGGCACGGAAAGTTGAGTTAAAGAATATTTACTTCTATTCTGAAAAGATGTAGTTCCTTGTCCTTCTGTCCCAAGTTCTTGCAAGGCATACCACTGACCATCAGAAGCTTCTGCTTTAGGGTTGTAATTAAAAATAGAAACACCTGTGAAAATAAAAGGACTCCAACTATATAAAGAATTACCTGTTTCGTATGGTAAGAAGTTAAATTCAATTTGCCCAGAAAGTTCTATAATATCAGATTTGAAATGTAAATTTCTGTTAACTTTTATAGGGTCAGAACTGTTTGCGTCATCTGCATAAACATTTGTGTAAAGTGCGGAAGATTTAAAAGAAAACCTCCTATCAAAGTTTTTTCTGTAAGTAATACCTCCGGCTACTCTTAAATTATTAAAATGAGTTGGATTTAAATCTCCAGTATAATATCCAGCCCCTCCTAGAAATCCAAATTCTTGGTTGGGTTTGTATTGTGCGTATGTGCTAGATAAACTAAATACAAAAAGGAGAATAATTACGCCTAATTTAGTTAAAACATTATGGTATTGTATTGTTTTCATAATTTTAAATATAAGTTGCAAATATACTGAAATTGAACATAAAAGTAGATGTTTAGTTTCTTTTGTCGGAACCCCACATTAATTTAGTACGAATAGTAGTAATAAATGAGTTGTCTTTTGGTTCAATTAAATTGATTTTAAAACTTGCTTTTTTGATTGTTAACTCTAATGAAGAATCAAATGCTCTTGATCTGGAATCTAAAGAAACAAGAGCTAATTGATCTCTGTCTTCTACTTTTAATCTAATTGTACTTCTTTCATTTACTATGATAGGCCTTACATTTAAATTATGAGGGGCGATAGGTGTAATAATTACATTTTCTGTTCCAGGTAAAATAATAGGACCTCCGCAACTTAAAGAATATCCTGTACTTCCTGTAGGTGTGGAAATAAGAAGACCATCCGCCCAATAAGAATTTAAAAATTCATCATCAATAAAAGCATCTATTCTAATCATTGAGGAAGTGTCTTTTTTTACAATAGCAACTTCATTTAAAGCAAAGTTTGTAGTTCCGAAAAGATTGTTTTCTGTTTCCAATTCTAAAACAGTTCTGCTTCTAATTTTATATTCTCCATTTAGTACATTGTCCACAGCTACATCAATCTGGTCTGTAGAGATACTAGATATAAATCCAAGTCTACCTGTGTTAATTCCCATAATAGGAATGTTACTCTCTCTAACATAAGTAACAGCTCTTAAAAGTGTGCCATCTCCACCAATTGAGAAAAGGTAATCTATTTTATCATCAGAAGAAATCCTTTCAAAAGTAGTTGCATTTTCAGGAAAGTTAATAGAGTTTTGTAAAAAGTCATAAAACTGATGATGTATAGTTAATTCAACCTCTTTTTCTTCTAATTTAGAAACTAAATGTTTGATGTACATTATATAGCTCTGAGAAAGTTCGTTTCCAAAAAGTGCTATTTTCATTTTATGAATTTTTTTAATTCTTTTATAAAGATATAATAATTCCTTATTTTAAGGATTTAAGAATCTCATTAGTTGTTCGTATCTTTCCAGAAAATCTACATCCGATTCATCTTCTTTATATGAAGCGGTTATTAAATAATCAAATCTTTCTAAATCTTTAACAATTGAAACAATATCGCTTGTATTTAATTTTAATGTAAGTTCCATTTTTGTACTTTCAGGAGTAGATGTAACGTAAGAACTTAATATTTTAGTATTATTACTTTCTACTATATTTGCTATTTGGGTAAGGCTATAGTCGTTATTATTCATCTTCAAAACAATAACCCCACCAATAGATTGTATTGCTGCTGATTTTGCAATTGTATAAAGAAGTTTTCTGTTAGTAATTACACCTTGATATTGTTTTTCTTCATCCAAAACAGGGACTACAGACAAATTATTTTTTTCTAACACCTCAATAATATCAAATAAATGTTGGCTGTGTAACACATGAGGAGAAGCTAAATTATGAAGATGTTCTTCAATAAATTCATCTGCAGAGTTCCATAAATCAATTTCTTTGTCCGATACAACCCCTAAGAAAAAGCTGTTTTTCACTACTGCCAAATGATTTACTCTAAACTGATTCATCAGTTCAAGAGCTCTGTTCCCATCATCATCAGGATGTAGTGAAATTATAGAATTTGAAATAAGTTTTGACGCTTGCATACTGCAAACTTACAATTTTTATACTTTTGCCTTAAATATATATGACAAAGTTAAGTGTAAATATAAATAAGATTGCTACAATCAGAAATGCTAGAGGAGGAAAAACCCCAAGTGTTGTAGATGCAGCAATAAATTGCCAAAAATTTGGTACAGATGGAATAACTATTCATCCAAGACCTGACGAAAGACACATTACTAGGGAAGATGTTTTTGAGATAAAACCAATTATTACAACTGAATATAATATTGAGGGTTATCCGTCAGAGGATTTTATTAAAATGGTTTTGGAAATAAATCCGGAGCAGGTTACTTTAGTACCTGATGGACCAGACGTTATTACTTCTTGCGCTGGTTGGGATACTGTAAAATTTCAGGATTATCTGAAAGAGATAATTAGTATTTTTAAGGAAAAAGGAATTAGAACTTCTGTTTTTGTAGATCCGAAAATAGAGATGATAGAAGGAGCAAAAAAGTGTGGAACGGATAGGATAGAACTTTACACAGAAGATTATGCTACAAATTATCTTTCTAATAAAGAAAAGGCAATTGCTCCTTATGTTGAAGCTGCAAAAAAAGCAACAGAATTAGGACTTGGAATAAATGCAGGGCACGATTTGAGTTTAGAGAATCTGGAATATTTTGCTAAAGAAATTCCAAATTTGGCTGAGGTTTCTATTGGGCATGCACTTATTAGTGATGCAATTTATCTAGGATTAGAAAACACAATACAAATGTATAAACGACTTTTATAAATGAAATTGTTTTCTAAGAAATACGGTGAAAAAGGGCAGGATTTAATTGTTATTCATGGTTTGTTTGGCATGAGTGATAATTGGAATACGCTTGGGAAACAATTTTCCAAATATTGTAAAGTTCACCTAGTTGATTTAAGAAACCATGGGAGGTCACCACATTCTGCAGAATTTAATTATGATGTGATGTGTGAGGATGTTTTGGTATATATGAAGTATCATAAAATTCAAAAACCAATATTATTAGGGCATTCTTTGGGAGGAAAAGTAGCTATGAAATTTGCCTTTACATTTCCTGATAAGATTGATAAATTGATAGTTGCTGATATTGCTCCTAGAAAATACAACACTGACTTTCATCAGAACTTACTTTCTACTTTATATAAATTACCATTGGAGGATTTTACTAAAAGAGAAGAGGTAGATCATGCTTTATCTTTATTTATAGAGGATAAAGGAATACGCTTGTTTCTATTAAAAAACCTATACAGAAACGAAAACAAGGAATTTGCATGGAGATTTAATATAGATGTCCTTTTGGAGAAATTAAGTAATATACAAGAAGCAGGTTTTATTGAGGGAGTTTGCGAAATTCCGACTCATTTTATAAGAGGAGGAAATTCAAATTATATAACATCTGATGATGAACTAATTATA
>ENA-ORDR01001421-ORDR01001421.1-marine-metagenome-genome-assembly--contig:-NODE-1421-length-11088-cov-4.816275_pt1 | contig 11088 bp, 9 predicted proteins | sample MGYA00240993_ERZ508538 | MGnify/ENA primary metagenome ERZ508538 (study PRJEB26207, sample SAMN05421999) | marine metagenome | isolation source: Monterey Bay, California, USA | place: USA:Monterey Bay...
GCACTTTTGATGGGCGTACTATTGCATGTGCTCATGCTCTTTTTAGAACCATTTGATGGCTCTGAACCAAGGCTTGGTGGCTCCATCATCTTTATTTGGATCCACACTTGGCGCATGCCGCTATTCATGCTTTTGGCAGGGTTTTTTACCGCCCTCAGCATACAGAAGAGAGATGTCGGCAACTACGCTTTAAATAGGTTGATTAGACTGGGTGTCCCTATCTTGCTTTTTTGGGCCGTAATTCCTGCAATAGATGAAGGGACCAAAGATATCTTCACACTACCTGAGCTTATTTCATGGCTCCTGTATGATGTTCCATTCACATTGCGTTTAGACCATTTGTGGTTCCTGTATTACTTGTTGATATTTTATGGCGTCCTGTTGCTGCTTAATTGCATTACGCCAAAGGCCATTAAATTTATCACTGATTGTGAACTGAGTTTTTTCCGCATCTTCGTTTTGTGGCTGCCAATACTGATATTACTTTCTCCACTGAACAAGCCAACAGGTGGTATCTTTGGAGATATTCCAACCACATTTGGTGAAGTAAAGCTTGGTTCAATGTTATTTATGGCTTCGTTTTATTTGATTGGAATGCAGATACAAAAGAGTGTGCGTTTCCTCGAACAGTTGCAGCGGAAACGCTTTTGGCTGCCCAGCTTGATAATAATGAGTTTGGTACCGATTGGCTTACTGGGCTGGGGTGGAATGAAGGATGAACCTTTCGTCTTCTTCAGCGTATTTGAGATGTGGATTGCCAATGGGCTAGCTAGCAGTGCTACTTTGTTGCTTGTACTTTCGACCATGGGCTTTGCCATGCATCAAATCTCATCGAGCAGCAGAACTCTCAGCTGGCTGGTAAAGCTTTCATATCCAATTTACGTATTCCATTTAATGTTCGTGATTAGCGTCAGTGGGACTTTAATGTATCTTGGTGTCAATGACTGGCTTGTCACCCTATTTGGGTTCGCATCGGGAATTCTTGGCCCCGTGATAATCTACTATGCAATAGTTTCCTGGACGCCGCTTGATTGGGTGTTCAATGGTTATAAAAACTCCAAATATCGATCAAACTCATCATTTATGAATAGGCTTGCAAAATACTTATAGCTAGACAATCGATCGGTGCTGTCAGAAAAATGAGAACTCACATCGGATTGCTGGTTCAGCCTAAATCTATGCGCTAAATAATTTACACCGCTCAGCGAGAGCACCGGCACGGTTTAGCTTGAAACTGATGCGTGAGTAGAGATGCGTGCGCCAACAAAACTACACACGAATGAATTTACAAGGCTAATACTAAGGGCCCAAGGTCCGAGACGCGGCGCCCTGGGATAGCGGGGTCCGGGCCTGGATCCCACAGATCAAAGGTAACGATTGGGTACAGTAACCCCTGATTAACTCTGTTTTGATCTGATGTTTCATTGTGGGTAGCGTTGTGGGTAAGCATATGTAAATTATATTTTATTGATATATAACAATAACTTAATACCAGTAAGTGGCGGAGTTGGTAGACATTTGAGATAAGGTATTAGTTGAACTAAATTTGTTTGAAACCGACATGCGCAGTCGCATTTAGAAAAGACCAGCTAAATCAGAAAAAGAATATTGTTAGTATAGACATGTGCGAGGTAATGATGACAAACAAAATCAACCCGGAAGCGATGAGCAGGGAATGGAATTATCACCCCGAACTACCGCTTGCTGACCCATCATTATTCAAGTGGCCACCAGACCCTCGCTTTTTGAGCCGTTGGGTCGTCCGTAACTGGCTTACAATGAGCGAACGCGTGATTATGGTTTTGCTGGCAACGCTATGTTGGTGGTTGTTCTACCCAGCCTTGGAGTCGGTGAAGACCTTTGCATTCGGATGGGTCCTTCAGGTCTGGCTCGTCAATCTATGCTTGATGATCGGGATCGCGGGAGGGCTCCACTATTTTTTCTATATACGGAAGGAACAAGGCAAAAGGCTGAAGTTCGATCATCGAGACCTGGCACGCGGCAACAAACTCTGGAATTTCTCAAACCAAGTACATGACAATGTGTTTTGGTCTCTGGGCAGCGGTGTACTGCAACTTACGATGTACCAAGTCGTCATTATGTGGCTGATGGCGAACGAATACGTTCCAACGATCAATTTAACCTCTAATCCTATCCTGTTTGTTGCTGGATTGGTTTTACTACCGATCTGGTCGGCGTTTCATTTTTACTGGATGCATCGGCTTTTGCATTTGCCGTTCATCTATAAGCATGTCCATTCACTGCACCACCGCAATGTCAATATCGGGCCGTGGTCCGGGCTCTCCATGCATCCCGTTGAGCACCTGCTCTACCTGTCTTCACTTTTGATCCATTTCGTTTTCCCCAGCCATCCGATCCTTGTGTATTTTCATGTGATCTATCTTGGACCGGGGGCGGCGATGACCCATACTGGCTACGAAGATTTGCTTGTTAGAGATAAACGCAGATTGGCGTTGGGAACGTTTTATCACCAGCTGCATCATCGCTATTACGAGTGCAACTATGGTAATCAAGAAATGCCTTGGGACCGTTGGTTTGGAACATTTCATGACGGCAGCGACGATGGAACTCAAGCTACTCGAACACGCAAGAAGACAATGCACCGCAATATTTGATCATGGCTATCTATCATTTAAGAAGACTGTCACATTAACATGACACCTGCGCGCAGGCGCGTGCGCGTGTCTAACAATGACTTCGCCAATGTATTTGTGGAGGGTGCTTATCATCGGATTGATCCTGAATTAGATAAAACACATGATGAGTATCTCAAGCATAAAAAAAAATTTAAATTGTATATCTGAATAATTGAACACAAATAATATTTGCATTTAAACTCAGTATGATACACCCTTCATTTGTAATCGCTAATATTGTCTATTGAAACATACAAGGAGAAATAAATGATAAAAGATTTGATACTACAAGATAATACCAACCAACGATTACCTTGTGTTGTGTTACTTGACGGCTCAACGTCAATGGATGGAAAGGCAATCGATAACCTAAATCAAGGACTATCAATTTTAGAACAAGAACTAAAAGCCGATGACGTTGCGTCACTCAGGGTGCAGCTTTTACTTCTTCGCATAGGCGGTCACAGCGATGTTGAAATCTTGACAGATTGGACAGATGCGATCGATTTTTCGGCACCACAAGTTGAAGCTAACGGTACTACCCCACTAGGAAAAGGCGTCAATGTTGCACTAAGACAATTAGAAGATCAGAAAAAGAAATACAGACAAAACCAAATAACATACAACAGACCTTGGCTTTTTATAATCACAGATGGTGCCCCTACAGATCTGAATTGGGAAAGAGCTGCAGAAAAAGCAGTGGAAGCAGAGAAAAAGGGAAAAGTTGTCGTATTTCCAATTGGGACCGAAGAAGCGGACTTTGAAATCTTGAACAAATTTAGTTCAAGAGGCGCTATTATGCTCAATAATCTAGACTTTAAAGAATTATTTGTTTGGCTGAGCCAAAGTGTTTCGGCCGGTTCCCAGACTGAGATCAACTCAGAGACACAACTGCCAGCTATTTCATGGGGCGCGGTACCTAGCTAATGTATAAACTTGGTTCAGTCAGCGTTGCAGGTTTGACGTCAGAAAACAAACCTAAACTCAACCAAGATTACGCAGTATGCAAAGAAACCTCTTCAGGATATGCCGCAGTAATATCTGATGGAGCTGGATCGGCGATTTATGGTGGTATTGGCTCAAAGTGTGTGAGTAGAACCGTTATAAAGGCACTACAAAAACAACATATTCTTATAGACGTCGATAGCTTTTCAGAACTTATCTTCAACGCTGTCGAAAAATCTCTCAAAATCCTGAGGAGACTATCTAGGCTTTATCGTTTAGATGCGCAAATAACTGCGTTTAGCGCCACACTAGTTGTTGCATATCAAACTGGTGACAAGTGTTTCTGTGCACATCTCGGAGATGGCGCATGCATGTTTTTCAATGATGCAAATGAGCTTATCAAAATATCATTACCAGAGAATGGTGAGTACATTAATGAAACATTCTTTGTTTCCAATAAAGATTGGGCAAACAATTTGCGCTGTTTCGAATTTACTGAAAACAAGACGAACTGTTTAGTCATGAGCGACGGGGTAACTCCATTCGCCCTTCTTAACGATGCCCCGTTTTTGGAATTCACCAAACCTATGTTGAATTTTTTGAGAACAGCTACTTTAGATGAAGCCACAGAAGCCATCACAACAATGTTAACTTCACAGAAAGCTACAGGTATATCTAGTGATGACAAGTCACTGGCATGGTGGATTACATGCTAAGCGGTGACAAAAACGAGTTTGGAAATTTCAGCCGAATAAAGTTGGATGAGATGAAGGCTCGTGGTGGCGCTGGATCAATATGGACCGTCTCTGGACAAAAAAACATTGTAGCAAAAATTTATCACAAAGATGTAAACATTCGTGAATACCAACCCAAAATTGAGGCGATGATTTCTTCCCGCCCCGACTCACTAAATAAAACTAGTATCAACACACTTTTTCCACCTTACACTTGGCCTCTGTCACAGTTAACTCAAGGTGGCTCTTTTGTTGGCTATTTGATGCCTAAAATTGATTTCACGATCGGCGTTTCTCTCGAAAGATTCTTGAATCGAAAATCACGCCAGGTAGACAAACTATCTAATTTCGTAAGTAATCGTCATCTGTTAGCTCATAACTTAGCGCATTCAATTAAAGATATTCATGACAAAGGTCATTTAATCGTGGATTTAAAACCACAGAATTTAGTTGTTCATAGAGAAAAATACCTGATATCGGTCTTGGATACGGATGGCTTCTACATCGGACTTGGTAAAGATAAATCTCACTTTGCTAAACAATTTACACCTGAATATATTGCACCAGAATTCATAAAAAGTTTGCCAAGCAGTGTTGATATCCAACAAGACTACTTTGCCTTGGCTGTATTAATATTTAGGCTTTTTAATAATGGTATTCACCCCTTTCAAGCAGGTATGAAGAGGAGTAATAAGACTATTAACGAGATGGTATCTCGCAAAAACTATGCTTATGGCCTCGCTGGAAATCGAGGCTTAATACCTTCTAGATTTTCTGAACACGAAGCGTGGCCAAAAGACCTCAGAGAGGCCTTCGATCAAGCTTTCCGGTCAAGAAACCGACCTACATGTAATGATTGGACAACGTTACTTAGTCAATTCAACCCAACTGTAAACGAAAGAGCACAAATTTGCCCAAATGATACAGATCATGTTCGTCTGGATAAGCGCTGTGGTACATGTGAATTACAAGAAAAGCTCAATCGTAAATCTTCACTACAAAATAACCAAAATACCTCTACATCAACACCCAAGCAAAAAAACATATCAACTAAAAATACTCAAACAAATATTGGAAAACGAAAAATATTTAAATCAAATTTGATCAAGCGTTCGATTTATATGTCGTTTGTCATTTATGTAATTTGGTCTATTGTATTTAACTACCTACTTGAGCCAGACTTTGACATTATAATTTGGATGATAGATAGATTTGGCACAAATGCTATCTGGACACTTTCATACGTTATTGGGATAGCGATATTCTTATATGTATATAACCGAGGTAATCCGCGCCGAGATTGCCCGAATTGCGGCGCCTATGCAGGCGCTCTAAAATTTCAAGAAAGTGACCAAGATTTTGTTTGTTGGCACTATCAAACTAAAAATGGCAGGCCTGATAAACGTTACAAATACAACCCTAAGCTATTCAAAATGACATCATATTGGCATTGCAGCTATTGTGAAAGCGATTTGAGATATGACCATGAATTATCAGCCCATCCAAACGAAATAACTACTCGGGTGACAAGCAAATTTGTTATTTAAAATTTCAATATATTGCATAAATTTTCTTCCATAATTTTACCACGAGACTGGTATATAAATATTTTTGTGGCGCTCAGTTTATAATTTTACCAGTTGCAATAATACTATTGTTATCAATTGTGCCATCGCATTCGATAGTCATTAAACAAGCTGTTCATCTATTGCTTAACATGTGACAATTATCTCTGCTATAGACTTGATGTCTCTATTTTTGAGCCTAAAAACAAAGTTTAACTAACTATGAAATAAACACAACTCAGGTAGTAATACACCACGCTTTTGTCATCATAGCATTCGTGTTGGAGTATTGTCAGACTTACGAAATCAGGTATAGATACCCTACAGAATGCGTTTAATAAAATCTAAAAACCAACTAATGGGACGTTAAATACACCTAACAATACGCCTAGAATAATAAGAAGCTAAAGCTCAAAATCTTTTGCTTCTTATTCTTTACAATTAACACCAATACGCACAACAGAGGGAAAAGCATTATCGCCTGCAGTTATTAAATTGACAGAACTGTTTTCGTTTTTGTACCTAAATTTACAAAAAGAATAACCAGATCCTGAACAGGCATCAACTTCACGAATACCATCGTCAATTAGGTTCATGCGCCATACTGGCAAGGAAGGCTCTATGGCTTCAATTGGCTCAAAGCCATAATTTATAAGCTCATTTCTTGCCTCTATAATATCTTTTCCAAACACTGATGGCACAATACTAGTTCCATTGCAGTAAGCTGTTAAAGCTGAAATGGTCTTAAGTTCGAAACCACTCAAAGAGAGATGTATATCAGCTACCGGCATCTGAATGGTGTCACCAGAAAACACTCGTATAAAACCCGCATCCATTAGCCGTAAACTTCCTATTAAAGAAGCATCTGAAGCATCCAAATAAATAATTCCCAGTAAATTATCTTGTTCAAAAATAGCTATATTGCTCTGTGAAATACTACATGTTCCACTAGTACCTCCATCAAAAGATCCTGCAAAAGCAATAAAATGGTATTTTGCCAATCTTACCTCAGACAAAATTCCCCACCCTTTATTTTGTATTGATCGGGATATTGAGAATTTCTGATCGTCTGTAGGCACGGAGAACCAGGCACAAGGGCCTTTGCTTACATCTGGGTAAGGGCCCTTGGGAATTGATTTTACCACATTAAACCTGAAGTTGTATAAGTCACGATCTATCTCAAACTGAGTGATGTCAGCATTGGAAGCAGTTCCAGCACCCACTAAAAACAGCGAAGCTAAACCAACTAACCTAATACACTTAATTGTAAGTGCCCAAATATGACTTATCATTGTATATTACTTTCATTATGCCTGGGTGAATTTTCTGTTGCCATAAAGAAAAATTACTCGGCAACCAATAGGACGTCAAGTTTGTCTGACAATACTTTGTTATAGAAAAGTTAATCTCAAATTTAATTAATATTTGCATTAAAACTTAGTATGATACACTATTAATTTTTAACGTTAAATATTATCTATTAACAAATATCAGGAAGAAAAATGACAAAACATCTCATTGAATTATTTATTCAAGGTACATACCTCTCAATGATCGAATGTGATGATGGTTCGTTATATGAGGAAGACTGTCCGGAATTTACAGAAACAAAATTACCTGGCACAGAAAATTTAGATACAGATGCTCTCACTCTATTCGTTCAAGAAAATTTGAGAGTAATATGGGACGGTGAATTAGATAACCCAGAACACTTCAATTCTTACAAAATAATAAAAATAGATGGACCATCAGGCGCATTTTATTCTGAAGATGGAATGAGTATGCGCAGTATTGCTGTTGTATTAGAAATAGAAACTGATGAAGATGTTGATAATTTAGATTTTGATGATTTCTTTCACGCAATTGTGTTTGAACTCACATCTAAAGATATAAAATTTACATTTACTCGTTATGATGAATATTCTTCAGAGGTAATTGAAGCGGACACTTAACAATGCTTCTCTGGCAATGAAATTGTCAAATTATTCTTGAAGCAAATCGTCTACTGAATTGAATTGATTACGCTGTATTTTATTATATCCTAAATCATTGAATATTTCATTGTTACCTGCGAAAATACGTTCATGGCATGTATAAATATAAAAATTTATGGCTGATATTTCGTATCCAAACCATATCGGAAATTCAAATGTTTCTATTATGGATTTTGAATCAAAAACTGCTGGCTTAATTGGGCTACAATAAATCATCACTTTGCTTAAAGTTTTTTTCCATTCAATGGGTAAATTTGGTGAATATGTATCAGGGTAGGATGGTTCATCTTCATGACTAGAGTTGCCAGAGATATAAGAAACTTCGTATAATACAGCACCATCATTGCTGTTATCCAATTGATACTTTTTTTGTATGTTTGCCCATGAGCAACTGTCCATATGACATCGTAACTGAATTGGTTCTGCAAAAACTGTAAATCCTATAATTGATAAACTTAAAGCTATTTTAAGTGTATTTATTGGCATTAATCTATCCATTTGAAATTTTAAATTAAGAAATTTTTTTTACTTTAATCAAATAATTCGTGCTTCCAAGCTTCATATATCATGACCATTGCCAAGGTATCGAGTTCACAATATTTGAGCAATGCAGACTTTAGTTCATTGCGTTCATAATCAGAAATTACTTCAAACTGCATTCGAGCATAAGCCATCAATGCAGCACCACCATTCTTTAATTCATCCTCCTGTGAGAGCAATATAACTTGTTGCTCATCATTATTTTCAAAAAGTTTTGGCAATAAACTGTATGGGTCAGCAACAGACCCATCCGAAGAATTTTGTATCCAAGTCCAAGAATTAAAATTCTTACTCTTGATGCCATGTGAAGTACCATAAATAGGTTTGCTATATTTTGATTTTAAAAACTCTGAGCGACTCAAAATACTGGGCAAAATATACTTAATTGAATTTGAACCATTCGTGCGAGGGTCAAAGTAGAATTTTTTAACTACTTCTAGTAAGTCTATCATTGTTCTTTCACCAATCCAGAAATCATCAGATTTCTTGGATGATTGAGTTATAGTTTTAATAAATTGTATTAAATCATCTTTATCTTGCGGCGGTTCAGCATCTACTTGAAGCTGCTCAATTATAAGATTTAAGTAAGTATTTTCATGATTTGAATAACGAAATATAGACCCATCATCCTGAGATAATTCATCTTTAAGAGCTCTCACAAAATCATAATTTGGAAAGTACCCAGGCTCCACATTTAGGAATTCACCAGCATGCTTGACAGTACCATCTTTATCTACTGTGTGATGCGAAAATTGAAATGCAATCCCTTCATATGGCGCTCGGTTTGCTCCAAATGGAATTGCAACCATAGTTGTTTCAAAATCAATAAAATGGAGTGGATATACCCAACTGCTCATCTCGTCTTGAAGTCCACTACGATCTAAATATTCGGTGTCGTCATTATCTTTGGCTTTCTGCACTTGAAGCCACTGTCTTTCTGAATTTGACATGCCATAAGTATTTGAGGAAATATTTATGTCATCTTCATCAAGATCGCTTAAGCTTATTCTACCTTCATCAATAAATTTTTGTTTTCCTCTAAAATTCCAAAGATCAAAAATGGTAGGCTTATCAAAAACTGCAGGATCAATACCAAGAATTCGTTTGAAACATTCCAAACGTCCATCTTTCTTTTTAATTATTTTATCATTGCTTGAGCATACAAATTCACATTGCCCACAATGCGTACCAAGTTGAGATGGAATTATCTGTCCCTGCTCACAAGCAAATGAAAGTCTCATAACCATTTGATCAAAAGTTTCATCAACACCCAATCCATGATCAGTAGCGGCAAAAATGCCTGCACAAATATTATCTACATTTACAGAGGTTAAAATTTTTGGGCTTAAATGCTCTTTTTGAATATCACTTTCTACTTTAACTTCTTTTCGTCCATTTACCTCTAAAACTCTAAATTTTTGATTTAAACCTGAAGCTGCTATTCTTTTTGATTTATCAGCAAGCATCAGGTGGGCAGAAATCATATTATTTGAAAGTGCACGAGAACAAACCCATTTTTGGAAAGCAACGTCATATAGGTATTTTTTCCAGATAGAATTAGGTGTACCATCTTTTTTTAAGAAATTTGTAGCTTCATTGCCGTTAAATGACTTTGCTTTAACCTCATGAATTTTAATAAAGTTACCTTTTTTTTCTAAAACATCGACCCTTATAAAACAATTTTCATATTTTACTGCAGCTTCAAAAATTATTACGTTTTCATTTTTAAGAAGTTCATTTGTCTTAGCCAATGCTTTTATTGTGTCCAAAGTGCCAATGTTTATGCCTTCAGGGAAATATTGTTTGGCTAATTCTCCAACTTGGAAACCACCTTCGGCTAGAGCTGCTAAAAAAGTGTCTTCGACCGATTGATTGGCATAATCAGTATCGGCCATATAAAATAATTTAGTTGGACAGGTTAGCGCCGCTACAAATCTACTTTTTGTTAAAAACATTAAAAGAAATCTTTCAAATTATTATGCCTCATGCTTTTTTTATAACAATTATGAACCAACAGGATAGGATGTAGATACTAAATTGTGAACATGCCGATTTTCCGAACTCTCATTGCTCGAAGTTTCAAAAACTCCTATAAATTTATAAACAGTTTTACCAAGGTTGTTTTTAAGATGTGCAAACACAACTCTTTTAAAATTGAAATTCTCCTGGTGAGTAATACTTGACCCATCTAGTTTTCTTTCAATTATAACAGAACCATCTTCTGAAAGCTGATTGTCCCAAAGCGATTTTTTAACTTTATATAATTTTGGAAACCAAACCATTTGATTGAATTTGTCTATTTTCCATACCGCTCTTTGATAATGCCCCTTTTGATAACCGAATAGTCTTAGTACGTCCCTATGATTTAATAAAGCCACATTATCACTAACACTGAATTTCTTCTTTTTGATATATGTCTCTGGTTTAAATTTATCGTAATAATTCCATGTAATTTTATGACCAAGTTTGATTAGTTTTGTCTTTTTAGATCTAATATACTCAACAAAATTATCAATTTCTTTATTCAAGCTAATAAGGTCTTTATCTTTCTTAATTCCATTTTCTATTATGTAAACTGCTATTCTTTTGCAATCCCAGTCCGTTGCTTCTAAAATTTCAGCATCTCTTTTTATATCTGCAAACTGATGGTTTT
>ENA-ORDR01001426-ORDR01001426.1-marine-metagenome-genome-assembly--contig:-NODE-1426-length-11080-cov-4.819140_pt1 | contig 11080 bp, 6 predicted proteins | sample MGYA00240993_ERZ508538 | MGnify/ENA primary metagenome ERZ508538 (study PRJEB26207, sample SAMN05421999) | marine metagenome | isolation source: Monterey Bay, California, USA | place: USA:Monterey Bay...
TAATCTTATTGTTTCCGAAAATATAAAAACAAATTGGGATTTAGGATTTGATTCTCGTCAAGACAATCATAGCATAATATTAAATTCATCGACTCGAATGCAAGCCGCTCTAGTAAGTGGAGTTTCGTTTGAAGATATTAATAATGTTAATAGTTCAATATGGAATTGGGACAATCCAAAGGGCATTCAATCTGGGACAGCTATTTCATGCGACACAATGGGAAATAATATATATATTATTGACAGAGGATATCTTATAAATGGGAATAGTAGAGGATATAAGAAATTAATGATTCAAGAAGTCAATAATGATTATTATAAGATAAGATATTCTAATTTAGACAATTCAAATGATACTGTCATTCACATAAATAAAGAAGATCAAACATCTTTTATTGCTTATTCTTTTGATATCGATGATAAGATATCAATATTCCCAGAAAGTTATAAATGGGATTTAATATTTACACAATATACGGCATTTTTTAATGACACCACAACGCCTGCATATTTAGTAACAGGTGTAATCACCAACTATTTAAATAATGTACTAGTAGCATTAGATACTATCAATGATTTTGAACAGATTAATTTATCAATGATTAATAATTATAATTTTAGTAATAATCAAGATGAAATAGGATATAATTGGAAATCGTATGATCTTGATAATAATTTATATATTATAAATAATTCACTGATATATATTATTAAAGATGTTGAAGGTAGGTATTTTAAGTTTCAATTTTTTGATTTTTATAATGATATTGGACAAAAAGGGTATCCTCAATTTAAGATACAAGAACTATAATTACAATATTAAGTTTTATGTCAGAAGATTATTACATACATTTATCTAAGGAAGAAAAGGAAATTATAGTTAATAAAGGAACAGAATCACCTTTTACTGGAGAATATAACAATCATTTTGAAGCAGGAATATTTGTTTGTAGAGCTTGTCAAAGTCCTTTGTACGAATCCAATACCAAATTTAATTCTGGGTGTGGTTGGCCTTCTTTTGATGATGAGATTGAAGGATCAATAAAAAGATATGAAGATTTAAGCGGTGGTAGAGTAAGAACAGAAATTTGTTGCAGTAAATGTGATGGACATTTGGGGCATATTTTTCATGGAGAACAAATAACAGAGAAGGACACAAGGCATTGCGTTAATTCATTAAGCATACAATTTAAAGAGTATAAAAATTTAAGCTGTGCCTATTTTGGAGCGGGTTGTTTCTGGACTGTAGAGAAACTATTTAGTGAAACTAAAGGTGTTTATCAATCTCAGGTTGGATATATGGGTGGAAACACAAAAAACCCAACTTATGATGAAGTTTGTAAGGGAGATACAAATCATGCAGAAGTAATAGAAATATATTTTGATGAAGAAATTATATCATATGAGAGACTCCTTGATATTTTTTGGAATAATCATAATCCAACTAATTTAAATAGGCAAGGATCTGACATAGGAACTCAATATCGTTCGGTAATTTTTCACACATCTATTCCTCAGAAAATAACTGCTGAGAATTCAGTTAAAACACAACAAGAAAAATGGAAGACATCAATTAAAACACAAATTATTAAATCTTCGGAATTTTACAGAGCTGAAGAGTATCACCAAAATTACCTGAATAAAAATAATCTAGGAAGTTGTAGTATTTAGGTTTTTGGTAATAAAATTCCAAATGTAGTCCCATCTTTTTCAGACGAACTTTCTACAAAGATCTTACCTTTATGATAATCTTCAATAATTCGTTTTACCAAGGAAAGCCCTAAACCCCAACCTCTCTTTTTTGAGGTAATACCAGGCATAAAAATTGATTTAATAATTGACGCATCAATTCCTCCTCCAGTATCAGAAATATATAAACTAACATTCTCTTCATCTTCTGAACAATTAATACTAATAGTACCCTCACCCTTCATTGCGTCTGCAGCATTCTTACAAATATTTTCTAATACCCATACAAATAACACTTTATTCAGATTTATTTTTGAGCTTTTAATATTTATATTTTGTGTAAAATTAATCTTATTAGAAAATCGTTTTTCCATATATTCAACTGATTCCATTATTAATTCAATAATGTCTTCACGATGCAACTCGGTTTTTGATCCAATTTTTGAGAATCTCTCAGTTATTGTTTCAAGCCTTACTAGGTCTTTCTCCATCTCAATTGTCATACTTTCATTTTCCGGGTTTTGTTTTAATAGTTCTAACCATGCCATTAAAGATGAAAGAGGAGTACCTATCTGATGAGCTGTTTCTTTTGCCATACCGGCCCAAACTTGGTTTTGTTCTGATTTTTTTGCTGCATTAAAAATTAAATAAGCAAGAATTGCAAATAGCAATATAAAAGCTAATTGATAATACGGGTACCAACGCATTTCATTTATGATATCTTTAGTGAAACTTTGTTTCTCTAATGTAAATAGATGCATCTTAGATGTCTGATTTAAGATGTTTGAATTTTTATAATACAAAGTTTGTTTCTCTCCAGATACATCAATAAAAATAGAATCTCCCACTTTTCGCATAGTATCTAACTCTAAGAGTACATACTCTTTCTTTTTTACTTCATCACTTTCAATTTCTTCTGGGATATTTATATTTCTGTACTGTAAAACATCATGACATTCATCTATCAGAATTAGTGGGATATTAACATTTTGTTTTATTATTTCCATTGAAAAAGAAAAATCTCCCTCAATGTTTGGGTCCATATTGTTTAAATGTTGAATAGCTTTAGCGAAATTTCTCATATTATCCGCTTCTTCATTCTTCAGAGTTTCCTCATTTTGTTTTAATGTTTCAATTGATTGACTTAAGGAGTTTATTGATTCTTCAAGAGAATTTTCAAGGTCTCTAGTTAGAATTATAGAAAGAGATGATATTATTATTGCAACAGCAAATAATATATATTTCCACTTTTGTTTTCTTTTATAAAAATTCATATTTTTTTATTCTTCATCTTCCCACTCTAATTCAATACCAGTTTCCTCTTCTTCTGTTTTGTTCTCTTCAGAACTATCTTTTTTCGTACTATTTAAAATGTTTTCTTCAATAATTTCTTTTACCTCTTTCGTTTCTTTTTTTAGTTCTTTAAAAATATCTTGTTTAATTTTTATTTTATCTAACGATACTTTAGGGTCATCAACATGTCCCTCCATGTTTAATTGAATAGTGGTTTTTCCACTTTTATTTATGCTATAATTTTCCTTATCAATATTACTTTTATTTTTTGATTTTTTACTCAAAACATCTGACAATAATAATCTTACTTTATAGTCCATAATATTATCAAAACTATGGGTCCCGGATATAAACACACTCATTGCAGATGAGTTAATATCCATCTTTGGAATAATTATTTTTTCATTTTCTATCCTGATTTTATTTTCTAATGTAGCAAATTTTACATTTTTTAGTTCTTCCAAACTAACATAATCTGAAAGTTCGTACATTGGTTCAAAATCAATTAATTTACCATTCTCTATCTTTAAAGTTGAATTCATATTTAATGATGGAGAATAAAATTTATAATTTTTATCCCACATAGATTGCAAATACATTGTAGCAGAACCAATTCCTTTTATGTTTTTATTTGTTATAAATGTTTGCTTGAAATTATTAAAACTACTAAACCCTTTTGCAATATCAATTTTAGTAAATTCCCAATTTGATTTTAATATTAAATCATGAAGTTTATTTTCGAAATAATCAAAACTTACATTGATTTTTCCATCCAAAGCATCCATTTTCAGTTTTTCAGAAAATAATTTCAGTTTTTTATTGTCGTAAATTACTTCACCACTAATGGAGGAAGCAGAAAAATCAGAATAAATAAGATGATCTATATTCAAATCTAATTCACAGTTAATCCAATTTGGTAAAACACTTATAAATTCTCCTTTCTCAGTATCATCATTTAATTCCGTTATTTTAAATAATTCCTTAAAATTGATTTTCTTACTTTTCATACTTCCTTTCACGGAAATCTCTTCTTTTTGGTCAAGTATGTATAAAATTAAGTTTGTTATCTCTCCATCAAAATCCATTTCCGAATCACTGATATTTATAACATCATCAATTTTCACCTTATGATCTTTTATTTCCCAATTCATCTTTTTTGATGAAAAGTTTAGATCTGATTTTTTATAATTAAAGAAGACATTTTTAAAATATAGGTTTGCTGTATGCTCTGATTTTCTAATGTATTCCTTCATTAATTCATCAAAACTGAAGTTACCTTTATAATTAATCTGGCCTTTAACAGAACCTTTGATGTTATGAAAAGGAGAGTCATCAATAAAATTATTTAATTCGGACAACTCCCAAGACGAATATATATCTGCATTCAGGTAATAATTGTCCAAATTGGAAAATATAAAATCACCTTTTAAAGATCCATTATTTTTTATAGAATTAAAGTTAGAAAAACGAAATTCGGAACTTTTAAAATTTCTATTTTCCCCATTATTAAAATTTCCTTCAGATGATATTTTAGAAAGTTTGAAATCTTGAGAATTACTTTTATAAAAAGATTCAGTTAACTTAAAATCCACATTACAAAAAGGGTATTCTGATAATCCATCATTTTCAATTAAAATATCCGCTTTTATCTTTCCTTTTATTTCATGTTCTTTAAACAGATATTTGAACTTTTCAGGCATAGTAGTTAATATTTCATCTAGCTCAGTTTCGGTCTTGCTAGTTAGTTTCCATTTTTCATTATTCTTATTGAAAATAACATTGTTAAATGTTATATTATCAATATTTAGTATTGATGATTTTAGATCTATACTATTTTCTGAAATGGTAATTTCGGATGAAGCAAACACATCTTTTTCATTAATATAATCATCCTCAGAAATTATTAAATTATTCATGAAAAGATCCCCTTCTAAAGTTATAATATGATTCCCTTCATTGTTAGAATAGGATAATAGAACATTTTCTATATTCGATTTTATCAAATAATCATTTAACTTATCTGTATATCTTAACTTACAATCAGTGAACAAAATTCTATCAAAATTTAAGTCAGAATCTGTTTTTTTTGTGTCTTTTAAAATATTAAAATTTGGGATACCTTTCTCATCATATTTAATATTTATTTCTCCTTTCTGAAATTCCATATTCTTTACAGAATAATCTCCAGAAATTAAACTAAGAATATTTAGTTTGATAATAGAATTTTTGGAAAAGAGTAATGTGTCAGAATTTGAATCCTGAATAAAAATATCTGAGAAAGTTACAGAAGCATAAGGAAAGTTTGCAAAAACAGAAAATTCTATATCTGCAACAGAAATTCCAGTTTTCAGTTTTGAATTTACCTTGTTTAAAACAATCCCTTCAATTTTTTCAGCAAATAAAAATGTAAAACCTAGTCCGAATAGACTTAGAACTAAAATTAATACAGAAAAATATTTTAAAACTTTTTTAAAGGACTTCATTTAACAGCTAAAATTACAATAATCAGAATTAATAACGAAAATTTATCTGATTTTATATAAAATTATAGTCTTTTCAGAATATTTATTTCTTCTTCGGATAAAAATCTACTCTTCTTTCTTGGGATATCTTTCTTTGTAAGCCCTCCAAAAAACACTAAATCTAATCTGACTACATGATAATCTAAACTTTCAAATATCTTTGTAGATAGATTTCTTTTGTTTGATTTTAGTTCAATCCCAATTTCTGTTTTTTCTTTGTCTAAAACATATGAAATGGAATCTACTTTTATTTTTTCTCCGTCAATAATAATACCATCTTTTATTTTCTTAAAATCAATTGACTTTAATGGTTTACTTAAACTAACATGATAAATCTTTTTTATTTCTTGTTTAGGATGAGAAAGTTTAGCTGAAAGTTTTTCATCATTTGTAAAAAGAATTAACCCACTTTGTGTTTTAGTTAATTTGTTTACGGGCAAAACTTTTTCCTTACAAGATCCTTTTATAAGTTCAAAAATAGAATCTTTTTTCCCGTAATCATCTAATCTGCAAGAATAATTCCTCGATTTATTTAAAAGTAAATATCTTTTTTTATCTGTTTTTAGAGTTCTTCCATTAAATTTCACAATATCTGTTTCCATAACTCTGTATCCCATTTGAGTTACAGCTTTCCCGTTTACTTGGACAACACCAGCTTCAATTAATTGATCACCCTCTCTTCTGCTACAAATTCCTGCATGTGCTAAAAACTGATTTAACCTCATTGATCCATCATCAATTCTTTTCTTTTTTGGTTTTGAATTTGAATCTGATGAGAAAAATTTATTTCTTCCGTATTTCTTTCCTTCAGAAGACTTATTTTTGTTTGATTTGTTAAATCTGTTATTTTTCATTTGAAATTATTTAATGCAAAGATAGATTAAAAGGCACTTACAAAATATTCAATAGTGTTTTTATTATTTGACACAATTATTGAAATAATATCAAATCGTATTTCATTTTCTAATTTATATTTTTCTATAAAATATTCAGATGCAGTTTTATATAATTCTTCCTTTTCTGATGTAACAGATTCCTCTCGTTTTCCAAAATAGTCAGAACTTCTGGTTTTTACTTCAAAAAATACAAGAAATTCCTGATGAACACCAATAATATCTATTTCTGCTTTTATATATCTCCAGATTTTGTTTGTGCATACTAATTTATACTTATTCTTTTTTCTACTTCTCCGTTTGTATAAATATAGAAAAGAGTTTGATTTGTTGTTTGTTCAACTTCTCTACCAAGAATATCAACAATTTTCAACAATTTTTTTTCTGATGAGTTAATTAAAGATATATTAGTTGTTGAGTTACATGGTAATAATGGGTATAAAAAATCTTTTGTAAATTCTACCGCTTGTGTAAATTTAGAATTTGAATTTCCAGAAACAAACCAAGTGTGTCCCTCTCCAGGATAAACTAAATTATTGTTAATTAACCCAACATCATCTGCCTGAGGATGCATTTCTGCAGTTCCACATAGAGTTAGAATAGTAGCAACACCTTGTCCAGGGCCACAATTATAATTTACAATCACATCAGCATCTCCCTGGATACTTACAAGAGGTTCGTCTAAAGCATCAATCCAATTCACATCATTTATTCCTCCCGCAAAACTGATTACTCCGCTTACCTGAGAACTGTACCCTAAATTTCCGGCATCCCCTTCAATTCCTCCTAAACTGTTTGCTATTGACTGGACGTCTATTGGTGAAGTGGGGAGATCAGAAATATTATCTACATACGCAAGATGTACTGCAATTACTCCACCAGCAGAAGTCCCTCCAATAAAGATAGTGTTATCATCAATATTATAAGTATTCCCGTTATTATAATCTTTTCTGAAATATCGAATAGCTGATTTTATATCCGCAATAGCTTTAAAGACTGTTCTATATTGTAATTCTTGGTCTAGCATAAAATTAATAGGATTGCTAGCAAGTCGATAATTTACAGAAGCAGTAACATATCCTCTTTTTGCAAAACTCTCACAAAAATCCACACAATCTATTTGTTCTTTTGACCCTGCAGTAAAAGACCCCCCATGCATAAATAGTATTAGCGGTCGATTTGTTTCTGTGTCACCATCTGGAGTATAGATATCCATTTTATGTGCATTATCAGAGTATACATCAGAATAATTTACTTCAGTAACAGTAACAGAACTAAAAATTTCAGATTCATATCTTCCATTACAACCATTTTGAGAAAATACTGAGTGAGAAATAATAAGACTAAAGAGGAGTAATATAATTTTTTTCATAGTAAAATATTTTTAAGCTAAACTAATAAAATTTACTATGCTCGCATAGTAAATTTAAGACTTTAGCTTAAGTATTTGAATTTCAATGGTTTCATCTTCTATTTTAGAGAACAGTAAGCTAGCTTTATTAATTTTCGATTTTCCCTTCAGGTTATTTTTGGAAGCGTCCTCCCAATTTAAATCTGAAATGTTTAACATTTCTTTTAGTTTCTTTGAACTAAAGGGTAAAAAAGGTTCAGATAAAATTGACAATGAAGCTGCTATCTGAAGAGCAATATTCATTATTGTTTCAGTTCTTTTTTCATCTATCTTTTTGAGTTTCCAAGGTTCTGTATCTGCCAAATATTTATTTCCTAATCTGGCCAAGTTCATCAGTTCTTGTAACGCTTCTCGGAATCGGTATTTTTCAATTGAGTATCCAATTTTACTTGGGAAATTTTTTAATAAATCTAATACTTCTTTGTCGTAATCTTCCAAATCACCTCTTTCCGGGACTTCTCCTTCCCAATATTTATTGGTTAAAACTACAACTCTGTTAATGAAATTACCAAAAATAGCAACAAGTTCATTGTTGTTTCTTGCCTGAAAATCTTTCCAAGTAAAATCAGTATCTTTATTTTCAGGGGCTGTTGCACACAATGTATATCTTAAAGAATCTTCTTGTCCTTTAAAATCTTCCAAATATTCGTGTAGCCAAATAGCCCAATTTTTGGATGTAGAAAGTTTTTCTCCTTCTAGATTTAAAAATTCGTTTGCTGGTACATTCTTAGGTAGATTGTATCCTTTATTTGCTTTTAGAATAATTGGAAAAATAATGCAATGAAATACAATATTATCTTTCCCAATAAAATGAATAAGCTCAGAATTTTCATTTTTCCAGTAATCTTCCCAATTTTTATTATTTTCGGAAGCCCATTGTTTTGTTGCAGAAATATAGCCAATAGGAGCATCCATCCATACATATAAGACTTTCCCATTTGCTTCCGATAAAGGTACTTTTACTCCCCAGTCTAAATCTCTTGTCATAGCTCTTTCTTGTAGACCTCCATCTAACCAAGATTTACATTGTCCCAAAACTTGACTTCTCCATTTTTTTGGATTATGATGATTTTTTTTATCTAATATTCCTTCTACAATCCACTGTTTTAACCATCTTTCATGGTTTTGCATTGGTAAGTACCAATGAGAGGTTTCTTTTTTTATTGGAGTATCTCCGCTAAGTGTAGATTTTGGATTTATCAATTCATCTGGGCTTAAAGTACTACCACATTTTTCACACTGATCTCCATATGCTCCGCTTGCGTTACATTTAGGACAATCGCCCGTTATGTATCTATCAGCTAAAAACTGTTTATTCTCTTTATCAAAAAATTGTTGGGTAGTTTTTTTCGTAAACTGATTGTTATTGTGTAAATCAGTAAAAAACTCTTTTGCAGTTTCATGATGTAACTCGGATGAAGTTCTGTGATAAATACTAAAGTCAATACCAAACTTTTCAAATGATTTTTTATTTAACGAGTGATATTTATCTACAATTTCTTGTGGACTGACTCCATCTTTTTTTGCTCTTAAAGTAATTGCAGCTCCATGCTCATCACTTCCGCAAATAAAAACAACATCATTACCAATCAATTTTTGATATCTTACAAAAATATCAGCAGGTAAGTATGCTCCTGCGATATGTCCGATATGTAAAGGACCATTTGCATAAGGAAGGGCAGAAGTAACAGTAAATCTTTTTGAACTCATTTAGTAATTGTTTTCGCAAATATAAGTTTTACATTCTATTAATATGTGATAAAATAAATAATAAAGTGTAGATTTGTACATATTTATTTCCGTTATGAGTTTAGAAAAATATTTTCAGAAATTTAGAGAAAATACTATTGGTAGAGATCAGTATTTTGAAGGTCCTTTTGGTAGAAAAAAGATAATTTATGCAGATTGGATTGCAAGTGGGAGGTTATATTCTCCAATTGAAGAGTTATTACAAAAAGAGGTTTTCCCTTTTGTAGCAAATACACATACAGAAACAAATACTACGGGTGCTACTATGAATATTGCCTTACATAAAGCAATGGATGTGATAAAAGATTCTGTTGGAGCAAATAATGATGATGTAATTATTTCAGCAGGAGCTGGGATGACAATGCTTATAAATAAATTTCAGAGAATTTTAGGGTTAAAAATTCATGAAAAATATCAAGATCAAATTAAGATTGGAAACAGACCAATAGTTTTTGTAACTCATATGGAGCATCATTCAAATCAAACTACATGGATCGAAACCATTGCTGAGGTTCATCTTATTCCACATACTAAAGAAGGAAAAGTAGATTTAGTTGGTTTTGAAAAGTTAATTTCTGAATATAAATATAGAGAAACTATAATAACAGCTGTTACTTCTTGTTCAAATGTAACAGGAGTTTTTACTCCTTATCATGAAATAGCAGAAATTACACATAAATATAATGGATTTTGTTTTGTAGATTTTGCTTGTTCTGCACCCTATATTGATATAAATATGCATCCAGAAAAAGAAACTCAGTATTTAGATGCAATTTATTTCTCTCCACATAAATTTTTAGGGGGACCAGGATCTACCGGAATACTTATTTTTAATAAAGAATTGTATACAAATAACATCCCAGATAACCCTGGAGGAGGAACTGTAGATTGGACAAATCCTTGGGGAGAACATAAATATGTAGAAGATATTGAAGCAAGAGAAGATGGAGGTACTCCCGCCTTTTTACAAAGTATAAAGACGGCTCTTTGCATGAATTTAAAAAATGAAATGGGAGTAGAAAATATTATAAAAAGGGAACACGAACTTCATAATTTACTTTGGGATAGGTTATTAAATATTAAAAATGTGAATGTTCTTGCAGATAATATATCAGACAGATTAAATGTATATTCTTTTTATATTGATGATTGTCATTATAACTTAGTAGTACAATTATTAAATGACAGGTATGGGATACAAACTAGAGGAGGATGTTCTTGTGCGGGTACTTATGGTCATTACTTATTAGATGTAGATATTAAATTCTCTCGTGAAATTACGGATCAGATTAACGAAGGAGACCTTACCTTTAAACCTGGTTGGATCAGAATGTCTTTACACCCGACAATGACGGATAAAGAAGTGTTATTTATTGTAAATGCTATTGAAGAAGTAGCAAACAATCATCAAAAGTGGGATACAGATTATAAATATAATTCGGATACAAACGAATTTACTCATATACATAAGGATTTTTCTTCCTTAAATAAAGAGAGAGCGTATTCTTGGTTCGAGAAAAGTT
>ENA-ORDR01001428-ORDR01001428.1-marine-metagenome-genome-assembly--contig:-NODE-1428-length-11078-cov-2.907008_pt1 | contig 11078 bp, 9 predicted proteins | sample MGYA00240993_ERZ508538 | MGnify/ENA primary metagenome ERZ508538 (study PRJEB26207, sample SAMN05421999) | marine metagenome | isolation source: Monterey Bay, California, USA | place: USA:Monterey Bay...
GTTAGATCCTATAAATATCATGAACCCAGGTAAATTGATTAAACCAAATTAACTAGGCGCTAGACGCTCCAGAAATCAAGACTCTTGATGCCTCTCTAGCTTCATCCGTAATCCTATCTCCGGAAATCATGCGAGCTATTTCTTCGACGCAATCTTCGTCTCTAATCTCGTTCACCTTGGATAAAGATTTTTCATTTTTTATCTCTTTCGAGACAACAAAATGCTTTTCCGCTAACGCTGCAACCTGCGGTGAATGCGTTACTACTAAAACCTGAGCATTTTTTTTAGCCAATTGCACTAGCCGGCGACCAACCGCATCAGCTGTTGCTCCACCAACACCACGATCTATTTCATCAAAAACCATCGATACTCCTTTTTGATCATTTGTTAGACATACCTTTAAAGCAAGGAGGAACCTACTCAACTCTCCCCCGGATGCAATTTTTATAAGTGACCCAAAACTACTTCCAGAATTTGTAGAAATTGTAAAAGAAACTGAGTCTTGACCAAATTCATTTAGACTTGCTTGATTAATCTCCGTTTTAAAGCGTGCTCTTTCCATTTTTAATGGTTTAAGCTCTTTCTCAATCATCGTATCCAAAAGACCAGCAGCTTTTTGTCTTTCTTTTGATAAGCTCTTTGACAAGTCAATAAATTCATTTAACGCCTCATCATAACTAATTTTTAAGCCTTCAATGTTTTTTGTACCATTCTCTAAAAAAGTTAGTTTTTCTTTTAGCTTGCGTTCAAACTCAGGAAGCTGATCAACTGTTAGCTTATGCTTTCGGGAAAGACCTCTTAGAGAAAATAAGCGATCTTCAAGTATCTCAAGCTCCTCCGAATTAAAACTCAAACTAGATAACACATCAAAAATTCCAGACTGGGCATCTTGTAATTCAAATTCAGCCCTCCTGAGCGCTTCAATTGGCTCATCTAAAACATTCTCAACATTTTGAGCCGCTTTTTCTAGCAACTTTATTGCATTACTCAGCTGACCTTCGGCAGCGTCTCTTTCAAGAAAACTGCTAGCTTCAGTAATATTTTTACGAATACTTTGAGAGTTCTGCATTAATCTTCGTTTTGAATCTAACTCTGCCTCCTCACCTGAATACGTCTCTAAATTGGAAATTTCCTCTAAATTATACCTTATAAGATCTTCTTCTTCAGCAAGCTCTTGGTTTTTTTTGCTTAACGCGTCCAAAGCCTTTTGATTTTCTTTCAAGGAAAGGAAAGCCTTTTTTACTAAATTTAAGGACGGAGCCGTTTGCGCAAATTGATCCAAAAGTTGTAAATGGCCTTTAGGGTCCAGAAGCCCACGTTCGTCATGCTGTCCATGAAATTCAATTAGGTTTTCGCCTAAATTCCTTAAAAATTCTGGCGAAACACGTTTATCATTTACCCAGGCTGCTTTTCGCCCATCAGAAAAATTTACTCTACGAATTATCAATTCGTTAGATTTCATTAAATCTGCATCATCAAGAATTAGGTTGACTTTGTCATGATTTTCAATCGAAAAAATAGCTACAACTTCTCCTCTTTCCATTTCATCACGTACCATTAAAGCTTGACCGCGTGCTCCTAAAACAAAGCCAAGACAGTCGAGCAAAATTGACTTTCCTGTTCCAGTCTCACCTGTAAAAGCGTTCAGGCCCGAAGAAAATTGTAAAGATAATCTATCAATTAATAAAATATCTTCGATTTCAAGCTCACGAAGCATGATATTTTATAACCACTGTCCCTTAACAACTTGCCGATATATTTTACTTAGCCAGCTATTTCCGGAAGATTTGGGTTTTAAACCTTTACTGCTCAAAAGAGCAAAAGTCCGGTCATACCATTCGGTTGATCTATAATTATATCCTAAGATTGCACCTGCAGTTTGAGCTTCATTCACTAACCCAAGACTTAGATAAGCTTCAACAAGTCTATGTAGAGCTTCTGGCACTTGAGATGTCGTTGGAAATTCTTCAATAACACCTCGAAACCTGTTTATGGCAGGGGCGTAATGAGAACGTTTTAGATAGTAACGGCCAACCTCCATCTCTTTGCTCGCTAAGTGATCCCTTAGAAAGTTAAACCTTATCTGTGAACTGGAAGCATATTTACTTTCCGGGTATTCTTTTGTGATAAGACTGAAAACCCTCAATGCTTCTTTCGCTAGTTCTTGATCACGGCCAATTGCAAGAACTTGGTCGTAATAGCTTAAACCTATTAAATAATAGGCGTATGGTACATCCTTGTCATTAGGATGGAACTCGATAAACCGGTTCGCTGCGCTAACTACATTTTCATAAGACTGATCTTTATGAAAAGAGTAAACCTGCATAATTAGTGCACGTTTTGCCCAATCCGAATAAGGATATAGTCTTTCAACTTCGGTAAATTTTTCAGCCGCATCGCCATATCGCTTTCGCAGGATCTCTTTTTCTCCAGAATTAAAGATTTCTTCCGCTGCCTTATCCTCAGACGGACTATTGTCAATGCCAACTTGATTTTCTGAACAATTAGAAAGTAGAATAAAGATAGTTGCAAATATTAGCGCCGATACACGACTTCTAAGCCAAGTCATTTACAAATTTCTCCAATAGAATTGAGTTGGTGCTTCAAAGACATAATAACTCTTAGCATACAATAATTTGACGAAAAACACCCTGCCGTAAAAATTAAATTTTATATTTACGCTAATTTACAAACTTCAGACAATTTCACACCAGTACCAGGCAAATTCTCGATTGCTTCTTTGTCACAAGAAATAATTTCAAAGTTTTCTTTGTCATAAAATAAATTTCTAAGAAGTCCATGCGTTATTCCGTGGCCTGCTTTATGTCCAACATAATGTCCAATAATAGGATAACCAGCTAGGGCCATATCACCCAATGCATCCAGCATTTTATGCCGTACAGGCTCATCCGAATGACGCAAGCCGCCAGGACTTAAAACATTTTTTCCATCGACTACCACAGCGTTTTCATAGCTACCACCGAGAGCCAACCCCTTGGATCTCATTGCCTCCACCTCAGAATGCCTACAAAAAGTTCTACTATCGCAAAGCTCACGGACGAAAGACCCATTAGACATATCGAGTGTTTTACTCTGAGCTCCTATCGCCTCTTCAGAAAATTCAATAGAAAAACTCATTTTTGGGTTTGCACTTGGCTCAAATTTTGCCCAAGCCAAATCTCGCTTATATTCAACTGATTTAAGAATTCGCACAGCCTTCAATGATCGATTTTGTAGTTTGATTCCAGATTTTAAAATTTCTTTAACAAATATTAATGAACTACCGTCAAGTATTGGAACTTCGGGACCATCAATTTCTAACAAAGCATTATTTATTCCACAGCCAGCCAAAGCTGCCATCAGATGTTCAACTGTAGACACACTAATATCGTCTGAATTTTCCAAACGGGTACAGAGTTCACTATTGACTACATTATTCAGAATAGCAGGAATATATGCGTCACCTGACTGCACATCTGTTCTTTTAAAACAGATACCAAAATCAGCTTCTGCAGGCAAAACTAATAATTTTGACTTTAATCCTTTATGTAAACCTATTCCTTCAAAAGTAATTGGTTTACTCACAGTTGTTTGCAAATCACCACCCCCAAACCACATTCAAATATAATCTCTGCTGATAAATCTGATAAAACGTAAATCAAAATTAAACAATTAACGCTTTGTGACTTTTTGTTACATAACTTCAGCTAATATTCTTTTTTATTTCCTATAGAAACATGTAAGTGCAAATTATATAAAAAACAATTAGTTAGCCTGTCGGCGCAAAAAGGCTGGGACTTCTATTTTTTCTTGCTCCTGATCGTCAGATTGACGATTATCAACAGCGTCGGAATTAAGGTTGGGCTCTTTTCTGTCACCACTACCAGAACCTAAGCTTACCGCTTCGCTTCTTGACATTCTGCTTATCAAAGAGCTGATTCCGAATTTGCGCCTATCTGTCTCAGAGCGTTCATCAACAGCTTTTGAATTATCAATCTCTCCAGGCTCCTTCGTTATTGCAGCTCTTAGCCTTGCCAGTGTTTCCATTGACGGTGTACCTGGAGATGGCTCGGGCCGAACATCTAAATGCTCTATTGTTTCAGAATTCGCAACCAGACCAAAGTTTTCGCTAGTATGCGATTGATCAGTAGCCCCAGTTGCTGATATTTCATTATCAACTTCATCGAAAATTTCTTGAGTTTTAGCTACAATTGGCTCTTCCAAAGATAAATTTTGATCACTTTCTTCTACTATTTCTTCTGCTGCCAAAACAGATGTTTCTTCAGGTAAATCATTCGAAGAATATAAAATCTCTTCGGCTTCAATGCCTGTTGCTACAACGGAAACTCGCATCTTTCCCTCTAACTCTGTGTCTAAAGTAGAGCCAACAATTATGTTTGCGTTAGGGTCAACTTCTTCTCGAATTCTATTTGCGGCCTCGTCGAGCTCGAAAAGCGTTAAGTCATATCCACCAGTGATATTTATTAAAACTCCTTTAGCACCGCGTAGCGAAATTTCGTCAAGAAGTGGGTTAGCGATTGCTTTCTCAGATGCTTGTACTGCACGATCTTCTCCCTCTGCTTCCCCAGTTCCCATCATCGCTTTACCCATTTCGTCCATAATTGCACGCACATCAGCAAAATCTAAATTAATAAGGCCAGGTCTAACCATCAAATCAGTCACGCCTTTAACACCTTGGTATAAAACATCATCGGCCATACTGAATGCCTCTGTAAATGTTGTTTTTTCATTTGCTATACGGAATAAATTTTGATTTGGAATTATTATTAGGGTATCAACCATTTTTTGTAGCGCTTCAACACCATCTTCAGCCTGACGCATGCGCTTTATACCCTCGAACTGGAAAGGCTTTGTGACCACTCCAACTGTTAGAACACCGAGTTCTCTTGCGGCCTGTGCAATTATTGGAGCGGCGCCTGTACCTGTTCCACCTCCCATACCGGCAGTAATAAAGCACATATGCGTTCCCGAGAGCTCATCTACAATTTGTTCAATACTTTCCTCGGCCGCAGAAGCTCCTATAGAAGCCCTAGCACCTGCACCGAGCCCTTCAGTGACCTTCACCCCCAACTGAATTTTATGTGGAGATTGGCTTTGCTGCAGGGCCTGGGCATCTGTGTTGGCCACTACAAAATCCACGCCTTTCAACTGCTTCTCAATCATATTATTGACCGCATTGCCGCCCGCTCCTCCAACGCCAAATACTGTGATGCGAGGTTTCAAATCATCTTTTTCTGATACTGATAAATTTAATGTCATAACTAGATCCGCCTGTTTGCCCAATTTTTTTGGTGCTAAATTTACTGCTTTTGCTCATGTTCACCATAAAGCTTTTTGTTAAAAAGGTCACGTAAAAAAACAAAATTTGTCACTATATATAGTAAATTACAAAGGTTTTTGCCATATTTTAAACAAAATGGTGTGTGACTGAGTTAAAAATCACCAATTATCTTTGAACCATCGGAAAACACGACTCACTGACTGCCCACTAAAATTTTTACTTCTCGGGGAAAAATCCCACCATTCGTCCTGAGGATGAGCCGCAAACAAACTTAATCCTACAAGTCCTGCACAAGTTGGCCCAGAATACGCCTGTGGCAGCCTATGAATTCGCATAGGTCTTCCTAGCCGAACCTGTTGCCCTAAAATCTTATTAGCCAGAGACTCTATTCCCGGGACCTGACTAGCGCCCCCAGTTAAAACAATTTTTTGACTAGGCAAATCATCGAAACCTGCGTTATCTAAACTCGCACGAACCTCTTCCAAAATTTCTTCAATCCGGGGCCTCATTATACCAATTAAGTCTGACCGACTTATAATTCGGCGGTCAAGCTCCCAATCTCCCGTCTCACTCGAGATTTCAATCATTTCACGGTCGTCTATTCCTGTTGCTAAAACACCGCCATTTCTGGTTTTTATCCTTTCCGCTGCCGATAAGGGAACCTGTAAGCCCATTGAAATGTCACGAGTTACCAATTCTCCTCCCATTTTTATCGTTTCAGCGAAGATCATATGCTTTTTCCAAAAGATTGAAATATTGGTTGATCCTCCACCAAGATCAACGCACGCCGCCCCCAATTCTTTTTCGTCTTCAACTAAAGATGAAAGTGCCGAAACATATGAAGACGAAGCGACCCCAGCTAACTCTAGATCACACCTCTTTATGCAATAGGCTAAATCTTGAATTGTTTTTTCTTTGATAGTTAGCAAATGCATATCGACCGATAAGTGTTTTCCTATTTGTCCTCTCGGATCAGATAAACCAGTTCTGTGATCTAAGGAAAAATTAACCGGTTGCGCGTGCAGGATCTCTCTATCGATTTCATAAGACGGTATTATGCAGGCCCCAAGCACGTCACCAATATCTTTATCGTCGACAATTTCACTTTTGATATCCATATCACCCTCAAGGCCGTAAGAACGGGGAGAACCACCCGAAACACAAGCTATCACATGATCTACGCGAGAATTTGCCATTTTCTGGGCAGATTGAAGCGCAGTTCTTATTGCTCTCTCCGTTTCGGGCATTGAGACAATCTCACCATATTCTATGCCTCTTGATTTCGTCAATGCGGAGCCAATAACTTGGAAACCTGATTGTCCTGCAAGGGAGCCAACACCGTCTCCATCAATTCTATTTTCCGCACCTTCAAACTTTAAAATTAAACAACCTATCTTTGATGTCCCAACATCTAAAACAGCGATTACTCCACGCTGCAAAGCAGCAGATCGCATTGCCCTCATAGCTCGTTGCGAATGATACAACTCAATCAATTTCTTACTCCAATTATTTCTGAATTTGTTTGACCATAATTAGCTGTTGGAACCCTTAGGGTAATCCTCGAAGGGAGCCTAAAATCGAAAACTGCTATCTGACGGGATAGAATTTGCTCGGCTTTATCTAAGATTAGAATTTTTTGAATAGCCTGCTCCGGGTTGTTCTCAGGTAACATGATGATTTGACCTGAGGTCATAATAATATTCCAGCGCCTGTGTCCCACAAAAACCAAACCACGGACCTGCGATAATTTTTTATCAATAACTTTTAGTATAGCAGTTGCTTGAGATGCCGCGGTTTCTGCCCCAACACCTGTTATCACGGGTAGATTGGAGAAATCTTTGCGGGACGATACTGACCTTATATAATCTCCATGCGCACTCAAAACAGTAAAGCCCATTTCTTTCTTAAGTAACAAAGCCGGGGTCTTTTCATTTACCTTTATGTGCAGAATTCCCCCACCTTTTATGTGCGTTTCGGCAATTTCAACAGGAGGTAAGGACAAAACCAGTTCGCGCAAATCGGCTAAGTTTAAATCAAAAGAACTTACTGGAAAGTTCAATCCCAAAATATTTCTTATTTCAGTATTTAGGCTGTCACTAGCTCCTTCAATCGATAACGCGTCTAACATGAACTCAGGGCGTTCTATTATTTTTCGGTACAGATCAAAGGCTATTTCTTGTGCCTGTTCTTTATTTTTTTGATCTTGAAAATAAATCAGGAAGGGACTTGCTATTATAAAAAGAGGTAAGGCGTACAAAACCGCTTTTTTTATCAAAGGAGACAGCATCCATCTGGAAAATTTGTATCGAAAGCGAGAGGGTGCAGGATCTCGTTTTCTGAATTTAGAAAAATTTATCTGTTGCAAGAGGCGTCCTCCACAATCCAGTTGCATAAACTATCAAAAGAAATACCTTTTATTTTGGCCTGCTCGGGACTAAGGGAAGTTGGAGTCATACCTGGCTGAGTATTTATTTCTAGTAAAAATAGACCATCGATACCTAGACTGTTATCCCAACGAAAATCAGCCCTGGATATTCCCTTACATCCTAGAGCCACGTGGGCGCGCAGAGCAAAATCTTCACAAGCATCGTAAACTTCTTTTGGGATATCTGCCGGAACAATATGCTTTGATGCTCCCATGTTATACTTCGATTCATAGTCATACCAACTATCTGTAATAATATCTGTCACACCAAGAGGCTGCTCATCCATTATTGTCGTGGTTAATTCTCTACCTGGTATAAATTTCTCAACCAAAACTTGGTTTGGAAAATTTTTTCCTATTGTAGATAAACCATCATCGTTTCCCATGACTAAATGAACACCAACCGATGAACCTTCATTTACTGGTTTTATTACATATGGCGGTTCCATTAAATGTGTTGAAAAGGCTTGAGTAGAAGACGTGCAAATGCTTTCTGCAACAGGCAAATTTTCAGTTTCAAAGATTTTCTTTGAAGTAAACTTATCCATTGCCAAAGCTGAAGCTTGAACGCCGGAATGAGTATAGGGAAGCTCTAACCATTCAAACAAACCTTGAACGCAACCATCTTCGCCATACCTGCCGTGCAAGGCATTAAATATGATATCTGGTGAAAGCTGAACAAGCTCTTTAGGTAAATCATTACCCGCATCAACTTCGCTTACTTTGTATCCGACACGACGCAGAGCAGCCGCACATTCACGGCCCGATACAATAGATACCTGTCGCTCAGCAGAGCGACCACCCTTAACAACTGCGACGTGAAGACCTGTCCTGCTCGACATAATCATTCGCCTTTAATCGACATCTAATAGCCTAAATATTTTAAACTAAAAGAGAGTTATAGATTGGTTTCACCAATTCTTATTACTTCCCACTGTAACTTAACTTTACTCTTTTGAAAAACACTTTTTCTTACCTGCTCGCCTAAACTTTCCAAATCATTAGCCGTGGCAGTGCCAGTGTTAATTAAAAAGTTCGAGTGCTTCTCACTAATTTTTGCACCGCCACATGTCGCACCTCGCATACCAGCATCATCAATTAATTTCCATGCTTTAAAATCATCTAAATCATCTATTTCCCCAGTACTAGAGAAGCCCGAAGGGTTTCTAAAAGTACTTCCTGCGGTACGTTCTTTAGTCGGCTGAGTTTCATCTCTTTTAACCAATTGATTTTTCATTTTGAGATGCAAAGCCTCTGGATTACCGTAATTTGCTTCAAAAGTAGCCTCAAGAATTATACAATCCTGAGGTAGATTACATTGCCGGTATGAAAATTTCATATCCTTTGACGATAATTCAAATAATTCACCCGAACGATTTATTACCTTAGCCGAAACAAAAAAATCCTCAACATATGATCCATAGCATCCTGCATTCATCTTAATCGCACCCCCAATAGAACCAGGTATTGTTCTTAGAAATGTTAAATCTAAACCATTGTCTGCAGCTTTAGAGGCCACATGAGCGTCCAAGGCAGAAGCACCTACAACAATTTTATTATTCTCAAAAGAAATATTCTTAAATCCACTTCCCAACCTGATCACTGCACCTCTTATTCCACCATCCCTAATTATAAGGTTACTGCCCACACCAATAGGGAAAATATCAAACTTGTTTGGAAGCATTTTTAAAAATTTAATTAGGTCTTCGATATCTGCAGGCATAAAAAATAAATCAGCTGGCCCCCCCACTCGCAACCAGGTAACTTGGGAAAGATCTTTATTTTTTATTACAGTTCCACGTGTACCAGAGACCATAAAAACCCACTTCTTTCAGTGCAGAAAAAGACCAGTTTAATGCAGGTGTTTTATCTCAATTAAATTAATCTGGAGGGTAGATTATTTGCCCACACACTTATTGTACCAGCACCTAAAAAAACTATGATATCTCCACTTTTTGCTTGTCGTCTAATTAATTTTTCCAAATTTTCTTCATTATCTATCGAGAAAACATTTCTATGACCATGCCTAACTAATCCATTAACTAAATTGGACCGTGATGCTCCATCTATTGGAGCCTCTCCAGCAGAATAAACCTCCATGACACCAACAAAATCTGCCTCGTTGAAACAAGAGCAAAAATCTTCAAATAATGAGCTCAACCTAGTATAGCGATGTGGTTGATGGATAGCGAACACTTTTCCGGTTGCAGTCTGCCTAGCAGCACTTAATACCGCAGATATTTCCACGGGGTGGTGGGCATAATCGTCGATAATCTTTATTCCGTTTAGTTCTGCCACTTGAGTAAATCGTCTATTTACACCTTTGAATAGTGAAAGCGATTTTTCAATTGATTTCTCATCAATATTTAGATGACGAGCTATTGCTATAGCAGCTAATGAATTAGATACATTGTGATCGCCTGGCATAGGTAAGGAAAGGCTTTCTAAAGTTATATTTTCTTTCTGTAAAACGACATCAAAATGAGAAACCCCATCCTTGAAAGTTATATTTATGGCTCGAACGTCTGCTTGCGCATTAAAACCATAAGTTATAATTCGTCTATCTGTAACTTTACCAACAAGAGCCTGTACTTCAGGATGATCAGTGCAACAGAAAGCAACTCCATAAAAAGGAATGTTTGATACAAAATCAAAAAAACCTTTACGCAACATTTCGAAATCACCCCAGTGATCCAGATGCTCCGGATCTATGTTGGTGACAACGGCCAACGTTGCCGGTAAACGATTAAATGTACCATCACTCTCATCAGCTTCAACAACCATCCAGTCACCCTGGCCAAGCCGAGCGTTTGAGCCATAAGCGCGGATTATACCACCATTTATAACAGTTGGATCCAACCCTCCTCCATCCAGTAAAGTTGCCACTAATGTTGTAGTGGTTGTTTTTCCATGAGTACCCGCAATCGCTATGTTTGAATTTAGCCGCATTAATTCAGCCAACATTTCAGATCTTTTTACAATTGGTATGCCCTTATTTCGCGCCTCCAACAATTCTGGGTTAGTTTCTGAGACCGCAGTAGAAATTACAACAACGGTAGCTTTTTTGAGATTGGAAGCATCGTGTTCATAAAAAATTGTAAGGCCTAATTTTTCTAGTCGTTCTGTAATAGGACTTTTTTTGATATCAGAACCCTGAACTTTATAATTTAGGTTTAATAAAACTTCAGCAATTCCAGACATCCCAATACCACCAATGCCCACAAAATGTATTGCGCCTATATTTATCGGAAGTTTAGTCAATGAGTTCATCTATTGCTGTATCCTGATATCTCTTCTACGCGGTCAGCTAATTTCTCAGTAGCGCCCAACACAACTGTTTTATGCGCATTA
>ENA-ORDR01001430-ORDR01001430.1-marine-metagenome-genome-assembly--contig:-NODE-1430-length-11075-cov-3.338789_pt1 | contig 11075 bp, 11 predicted proteins | sample MGYA00240993_ERZ508538 | MGnify/ENA primary metagenome ERZ508538 (study PRJEB26207, sample SAMN05421999) | marine metagenome | isolation source: Monterey Bay, California, USA | place: USA:Monterey Bay...
AGGATGTGAGTGGAAGGACAAGCCATATGGTTCTGTTCTTAGACGTAACATTGTGTGGGCTAACAGTCTGGAGTATGACTTTACGTTTCGTAAAGGAGACAACAGAGGTAGTACGGATAGATGGGAAAGTAGTAAATTTCAATAACAACTTGGGGTTTAGTTTAAAAGCTGAACCCCTCAACAACACGGAGAAATAATATGCATAACTATGGATTTGGTTTCATGAAAAGTTACACGAGAGTAGACGCTAACGGTGAGATTATTACTGATAGTGGAAACAAAGTAGGAAAAAGAGGACTTAACCCTGACATGCCGTTTAACGCTGAGCAGTTAGAGAAGAGTGCAAATAAGGATAACAACACGGAGAAATAATATGAACAAGAAGCAAACAAAAGTAGTAGAAGATACAATTAAGAACTGGTCTGTGAGAGTTGGTAACAAACCAGGAAACCTTATGACACCTACAATACTAGCTAACGAAGTAGTAGACATGGGAAAAGAGTTTGGTTTTGATGTTGAAGTTCTTGGTGAGAAGAAAATGGAAGCTCTTAAGATGGGACTTATCTTAGGTGTTTCTCAAGGTTCTGACGAAGAAGCTAAACTAATCGTTGCTAAGTACATGAATGGTGGCGATGAGAAACCTACTGTGTTAGTTGGAAAAGGTCTTACCTTTGACGCTGGTGGATATTCAATTAAACCTGCATCTAACTTACACAAGATGAGATTTGATAAGCTTGGTGGTGTAGCAGTTCTAAGTACTCTTAGAGCAGTTGCTGAACTAAAGCTTCCAATCAATCTTATCGTTGTAGTTCCTGCATCAGAGAACTTAATCAATGGTAAAGCTACAAAGCCTGGAGACGTCCACACTTCTATGTCAGGTCTTACTGTTTCAGTAGACAACACTGATGCCGAAGGAAGATTAATCTTAGCTGATGCTTTAACATATGCTCAAGAGTTCTTAAACCCTCGTACATTGACAACTGTTGCTACTCTTACGGGTGCTCAGCTATATGCTACGGGAACAACTCACACTGCACTTCTTGGTAACAATCAAGATTTCATTGACGAGATGCATAAAGCAGGAAATGAAGCAGGAGACCTTAACTGGAACCTACCTTTCGTTCAGGAACACTCAGACGAAATGAAGGGAATGGATAACTATTCTGATCTTAAAAACATTGAGACTAATCGTGGTCCAGGAACTTGTACAGCGTTTGCTTTCTTAGAAGCGTTTGTAGATGAAGACATTCCTTACACTCACTTAGATTGTGCATCAACTGCATCAACTGGTGAAGTAGTGAATGGTCGACCTATGCCTAGCTTAGTTCAGATGCTAATCAACAGAGGAAAATAATATGAGAAGAATAGACAAAACAACTGACTTCAGTTACGACGAAGAAGTCAACGAAGCTGCAATTATGTTCTTAAGCTTTGTAGTTACTATCGGAGTTTTTGCTTGGATAGTTTCTTACTTTGTTTAATTAAAACCAAATGCCCCCTAGAGGATTCTTAACCATAACGGTTAGGTTTCCTTTAGGGGGCATTTTTTATTTTTTTTTTTTTCGGGACTGCTTGCTTACTTTAAACAAAAAATGCCCCACAACCAACCCGAAGGTCAGCCATGAGGCATTTAATTTATTTTGTTCGTATATCTTGATGGATTATTTCCAGCATCGTTTCTATTTTCGCATGTTGCGATTTAGACACAGAAATTTCATTGAACATCTTCTCCCTGTATTTCTCAGTTTGATAACGTTCCTTGCGGATAATAGCTAAAGTTTGTTCCTGTTCGGCAATTAGCTTATTTACCATCCTAACCCCCTGTACCAAAATCATAAAACCGATTATTAGAACACCTACTGGTGAATAGTTTACAAGATTTGATAACAGTTGGATTTCCATTCAGACTCCTTATTTTACAGATGCTTCCTTGAAGCAACTGATTGACCAAAATAAAAGCCTACGATACTCATAACGGCTTGACCCAACCAAGTTGGGGCAACTATACCGTCAATCGTTTCGAAGACGGTTCTGCCACCTATCTCGAATATACCGAAGAAGCTGATTCCTTTTTGATAGGTTTCAACTACTGTTGGATATCCCAATGTAGGGGCTAGTAAAACGATCAAAGCCATCGCCATAAAGGTGACAACTAATAATCTTCTTACCCATTGTACACCAGGAGTACTAAACTCCCTAGCGTTCTGTATTGATTGCTCTTGAACATTATATCTTTCAAGCATCAATCTTTGTTGTTCTGCTCTGTCTGCACTCGCCTGAGCCCACATCTTAAAGATGAAGCCTACAACCGAAGAAGCGACTAAGCTTATAATTTCTATTGACATATATGTCTCCTTTATTAGACCTCCCCTGAAATTAGAAGAGGTCAGGCATTGTTGTCGTACCTATCTTAGTCCTAGCCACTTACCAATCGTTAGTAATTTCTTACCAACCAATTCGCCAAATGATCCTGACTGAGAATGAGTTGAAACGTCAGAGTTCCAAACTGCATCTGCGATAGCTGAAGGTGTTGATCCTCCGCCTGCATTGTTCAGAGCTTCTCCTACACTTCCTGAGACTTGATGTTCTGTGATTGGTGTATCCCAAACAGATCCTACTACAGATGTAAGATTAACAGTAGAACCATTAGTGTTATCCTCTATTACTCCACCCAACTTTTGTATGTTAATTGTTCCAGCTGTATTAGAGCTTTCTAACCAAACACGAGACTCGTGCAATGAAGCATCAAGCACGCATCCAGTAGAGGTCATATTAGTAACCTTCATTGGACCAGTCCATTCCCTTATAAAAACGATTGCATTTCCATCCTGAAAATCCATCTCAATAGCAGAAGATGAAGTTGTCGCAGCAGATGCACCATAGCACTCTAATATTTGCGAAACTCCAACAACACCACCTTTGAAGCAGATTCTTGAAGCGACAGTTACACGGTTCATTATTCCTTCGAAGTTTACTATTGGTGCAACAGTAGCACAGTCTCTGAAGAATATTTCTCCATCCTGTGTACCTGAAACTCTACAGTTCTCAATCTGTGAATGTTCAGTAACACATCCTGCACTTAGTGTCAGTGTCGAAGTACCAGCGTGAAGACCTCTGAGGGTCAGTCCACTAATGTCTTCTCCAGAAGCAACTGTTGTTACTCCATCAAACAATATAACTTTAACGTTGTGAGCACCAGCGATTGCCACTGCATCATCCACGTTGTTCACTGGGAACTCCACACTTCCTTGTGGGAAGTTAGTTCCAGCAGTTCCGTTTGTCATATCTAAATACACACCATTACTGAATGCCTTATCAACTTGTAGACCAAAGTAAGTCTCGTTAGTTAGAGCAAGAGCAGTGTTGACAACTCCTGTATTTAAGAGATCTCCGTTGTGATCGACAACCTTTGCATCTCCACGAACCAACACTGATCCGTTTACACAAGTTGAGTCGATTACCAACTTTCCTGAAGAGATATCAATAGCAACTCTTCCACTACCAGTCTTTTCAGTTAGCTTAATACCACCTGAATAGTTCCTAAAGATTAGAGCACAGTCACCTAAGTTATCAACACCGTTGATGTCGATTACAGGTAGAACATTTCCTGTCGTTCCTGAAGCACAGTTCAAGAAGTTAATCTGACCTGAGACACCTAACTGAACCGTTGCAGTTAATAGTGAATTCTTCATGATACCTTGCGAGTATGCTACGTTTCCTATGTGACAGTCTTCAATGACCACGTCTCCGTCAATAGATCCTTCAATTAAGAACTCTCTGAATTCGGCTCTATCAACATCACACCCAGTAGTTAGAGTTAGTGTCGATTGTAGAGGACTTTGACCGACAAGAATCATGTCAGAGATATCCCCGTCACTTGCCACAGTTAGATCTCCCACCACTAGTATAGTGTTGAGACCATGAGTCGTTGCAATAGTCCTAGCATCTTCCACGTTGTTCACAGGGAACTTTGATGTACCCATAGGATATTGTGTTCCAGCTCTTCCGTTAGTTTCGTCGATACTGACTGCACCACGAAAAGCACTAGTTTCTAAAACGTCCAAGTTCGGTAGACCTGCAGAGTTTGCAGAACGTACTGATACTTGGTTTACGTTTACCCTATCAGCGATATTACTATTAGCACCAACTAAGTTTACAGCATATTGTCCATCTTCGAAAGTGATAGTGTAGCCATTGATAATCTCAATAACCCTTGCTAACTGTACACCTCCAACAGACACAGGAGCAACGTGCTTGTGAGTAGTCGGGTATGTTATTCCTTCCGCATCATCAGATAAATCATTTAAATCTGCTCTAAACAGATCGATGTCCAACTCGTACACACTAATTGGTGTAGTTTGAGTTTGGAGCATGTCGGATTTTAAGACATTAATAGTCTTTGTTCCCCACTCGATATTCATATGACTCTCCTTATTTAGTTGATCCCATAGTCTTAGTCATAGTAGCCATTACTAATCCTCTAAGGGCATTAATTTCTTGTCTTAAAGACGCTATCGTGTTGTCAGCGTCTTGTAATTTCTTTTCGTTATCACTTAGCTTCTCCCTCAGATCTTTAAGACCTTGAGAGAGAGCCATGAAATTTCTTTCTGTTAGTGAATCCATTATTCATCCCTCACTAAGAAAGCAGACACATCTAGACCACCACTTGTGATAGTTCCAGATAATAGTCCTGTCTTATAGAAAGGTGTTGATGAGGATTTTCTAATTTTTCCAGTAACTGGTTGATCAGATGAGAAGTTAAAAGTACTATCAGTTAACTCTCCATTTGAATCAGTCAGACCTGATAGTATTTCCGTACCAACACTTAGTGATCCACCTGCAGCAGCAGTGATAAGAACCCTTGCCCCAGAAATACCTGAAGATGTAGATGCATCAAAAGCACTAGCTTTCAATGTAACAGCATTCTGGATAACAACAGTAGCAGAACCTTTAGTAAAGTTTCCACTTCCATTATCTGTCCAAGTTCCGTCTAGAGTTGGAGTCGCTCCACCGTTAAGAACGTTAATAGTAACAGTTCCAGTAGTGTGAGTTGCATTCAACGAAGCCGTGAAGCCTGAGAATGACAAGTCATCAAAAGAGTATGAACCAGCCGTAGCGATCTCAATCGCATGGTCAGTAGCAACATTTGCCTTGAAAGAACAACTACTCATATTGTGTGAAGTTGTTAATTCTAGATAACCATCTGCTCTTCCAATAGAGTCAAATGTACAGTTAGTCAAAACACAGTTATTGTGTGTAATTCCTTCACCACCCACAAACAATAGTGAGTCGATAGTGTCCGTACTGTTGAAAGTTGCTGTACCTTGTACAAGCGTAGTACCACCAATTAGTAGAGTCGAGCTACTACTGTGAGTATTTGATATATCAAAACCAAAAGGTGCATTAGAACCTATCTGAGAGTTTCTAAATGTCATTGAATCAGTCGCAGATAGATCTATAGTTACACCAAGATTGTTCAAGTAAGCATCAAAGTTTGTTACTCCATCAGCTAGTGGTGGGAAAGCAACAGACTTTTCAGAATCTTCAAACACCAATGGTTTATCATGATTACCAAATTGTAAACTGTGAAGAAATAGGTACTGAAGAGCTGACGGATTAGATGAAGTGTCTGCAATTGCAATATTAAGTTCTTCAAACACTGAACCAAAAGTCACAGGAGAAATAGAATCTCCTCCCAAAACCACAATAGGCTTAACCGTATATGGTGCTGTGATCACAGTTCTTGGTTTCTTTCCTGAACCAGTCGTCTTAAAGAACCAACCCCAAGATGTTACTGCAGTGACGTCAAATGAGCCGTAAGACTGGTCAGTAGTAGTGTTACTGAAGTCTACGATTCTAGGCACGGGTGCTGTCATTGAAAGAAGTCCACTACCAAGATTCCAAGATTTCCAATTATCGTTCTCATCAAAAGCAACCAGAAGTAACTTCTCGTAACCGTTGTTCACAGTTCTAAAACCTGTTCCAAACACCTCATTAGAGAAGTCTTTAGCAGTGCCTAGAGTTTGTACTGAACCTATAAAATTGTTTTCTTTGTTATGGTTGCTTGATGGTCTATCATAGTCTCCATCAGTACCAATACTCATATGTATAATTCCACTTTCAGTGAAAGTTCCCGAACCTGTAGATCCCAGAGAAATAGCCGTAGGTGTATTACCTAAGTTAGTTGATCCTGTATCAGTTCCAGCGTCAGCTATGTACATTTCACTTGAACTATTCTTCAGAAGATAGTAGTATCGACCATCTGTCATACCTGACGGCAATGAACCGCCTGTGGCTTTGAACACTCTCTTGTGAGCGTGGTCTGAGATAGCTATATTAATTACATCATTTCCAGTGTCTACATCCCCTGACACAAAACTGTAAGTTTCTTTAGTATCACCCTCTAGAGTTATAGTTGATGTGTCGAACAATGCACGAGCACTCTGATCTATAGTGTAGTCATCTGTACTCATGACCTTTCCTGGAACAGATTCAAAATAAGTAGGTGTTCGATCGTCTCCTCCATCTAGCAATTCTAAAACTTCAGTTTGAAAACCATCACTTTGAGACAGTTTTCCATCCACCTGTCCATAGTCAGTGACGGCTTCATTTTGATATTCATAAAGAATTGTGGTTGCAACTTGGTTTGCACCAGAGGTAATGTCAGTCAATCCTTGTGCTCCTTCAGTCCAAGGTCTTCTGTCTGATCCACCTATCCAGATAATGGCTGAATGTTGAGTAGTGTTCTCAATAGTGTTCCAGAATGGAGTAACAGATGTTCCTGACGCAGCAGTTGCCGTAGATCCAAAAGGAGAACCCGAAGTAGGGCAACCCAAGATAGAAATAGCAGAACAACTCATCTCACTCGCAGTACCACTATCAAAAACAAGATCTGGCATAGACTCATTGTCTGATGTAGTTCTTCTCCAGAATATGTGTTGTGAAAAGGCTTTGTCAGTATTCTGTTTTAGACTAGTCCAACCTGTAGGAACTACTAATGTTCTTCCACCATCAATAGCGATGTTTAAAACTATGATGTCGTTGGTTTTGTTTTGAATACTAATCTCGTCAGATATGACGTGAGTAGTCAGTGCGGTCGTCAAACCCTCTGTATCATAAGATCCTGCGTCTCTTTTAAAAGCCATAGTTATCTCCTTTAGTTAAATAAAAAATATATATATATAAATATACTTCATCGATCCCTCTCGCAAGAAAGGGATCTGTGAAACATACCAATAGTTTAGCTATCAGTAGTTCTAATTGCCGTAGCAGAACCACCTGAAGCACCTAATGTACCTGTAGTCTCAAATGTCTTAATTGGTGAACCACCACCGTCACGTACACGTACAAACAATGATCTGTCTGATGAGTAAATACCAGTGAATGAAGCACTTGTGTTAGATGCTAATTCATCAATATAAGAGATGAACGCACCATTACCAGTAGTTACTGAATCATCTTGACCAGTACCATTAAAGTCGTGTGAAGTTACAGTGAAAGTTGAACCTGTGTAAGAACTGTATACTAAACGAACATACAATCCCTCGTCGTTAAGGACACGGATAGTTCCAGTAGATGGAGTATCACTTGGGATAGTTGTGTTCATTACAACAGAAGTAACTCCTGCTGAGTTTAGAGTACCGTTAACAGTGAACTGAGTAGTGTCAATTCCACCACCAGACTCTGGAGCAACCAATACACGGTCTTCTCCAGATACCAAACCAGTAACTAAGAAAGATACGTTGTTTGGTGGAGTAATCTGTGAGTTAGTTAAATCAAACACTTTATCAGTCGCTGAAAGATCTCCAGCTTCGATACCTAAACCGTAAGCACCGATAATAGCAGAACCAGTAGAAGCACCGATGAACGGAAGAGAAATAGTTCTCTCAGTTACAGTTGCGTCTACGTCTGCAGTTGCAGTTGAGGCACCAGTTATAGTTACACCGTCAGCAGGAGTAGTTCCAGTCAATAACTGAATCCACATTTTAGTTCCTGCAGTAGTTGAATCGATCGCTAACATCTGAGCAGTACCACCAGTCCAGCTTACTGCTTCAAATGCAGCAAAAGTTCCAGTTGGGTTGTCAATGTTGATCTCGTGAGTAATACCACGGAATACTTGTCCTTGTAGACCATATAAAGTAGTAGTCTCACCACGTCTACTCAAGTACTTAGTGTACTCATACAAAGTGTTCATAGAGTTAGCACCTAAGTCCCACTCTGAGTAATAAGCTTCGTTTACACTGTTGTTGTCAACGTCCATAGTTCTGTATCCAGCAGTATTAGAGATATCAGACAAAGCTCCAATAGTTCCTGAAGCAGTTTGGTTATTCAAGTCAGTTGAATCACTCAAAGCTAGTACGTTGTTACCACGTGAAGTTCCGTTAATTGAGAACTCACCATATGTCTTACCAAATTCACGGTTCATACCGATCATTCTTCTGCCATCAATATCAGCACCACTAGTTCTAGTCTTAACCATGAACCTGTGTGATATACCAGCAAGAGCGTTTCTGTTTAGTCCTTTCTCAGACTCACCATTTGGAGTACTATTCCAAAAGTCGTTTGAGATAAGAGCACCATTTTGAAGAATTTCAATATGAATTCCTTCGTTACCAAAGTTAACAATACCATCATAGATAGTATTACCACCAGCTTGGATTATTGAACCATCATACAAGTGCTCTGCAGCTGTATCGTCAATATTATAAGGTGAGTTAAGTGTAATAATGTTATCTGTTGAACGGTCTGAAGGTGTAGAACCCGTGATGTCCAATAGATCGTCGCCTGAGCTAGATGCATCATCTGCTAGGTCTTGTAAAAATCTGTGTAGTTCGATTACAGTGTAGTAACCAGCTGCAGCCACACCGTGGGCAGTTCCAGTATATCTAATATCACCGTTTACCGCAACACTAAAGTCGTTAGCAATTGCCATTAGTTATTCTCCTATGAGTAAGTAAGGGATAAATGATCATCCCAGATGTTGTTGAAATTTGAATCCCCGTCTGCATACTTGATTTCTATATCGTTATCAGTACCAGCATTCGTATTTATTCTTTTTATTCTCCAAGTCGCTGAACTTGTAGCAGTTCCAGGAAGAGCTTCGCCTATATAGATAAGGTCAGAAGCGTCAACGAAATCTACTTTCTTCGAATATTGTATCATGTCTAAGCCTCCTATATCTGCCCATTCAGTTCCCGTCCATTGACGGAAGTTTGGTATTCCTGTGGTTGTGTTTGAACCGTCGTCTAAGTAAACGTCTCCAACTGAGGGAGAAGATGGTGGTGCAGATGACAATGAAAAACTTGCATCCTCACCTCTTTCCCCTTGTAATCCTCGAAGACCTGTGTCCTGTACGATGACTGTGATGTCATCATCAAAATTAATTGGCATAATCTCCTCCTATTACCATGTAGCGTTTTCAGTGATAGTTCCTTTGATGAATAGATTACCTGAAGCATCTAACTTCATCTTTTCACCTGGACCACCAGTTTTCTTGAACAATAGTTCTCCACCAGAAGTTTCAGTTATCGTCCAAGCACCAAGAACAGTAGTCATAAAAGCACCAGCGTTAGCCACGTTAGTAGCGTCTGTTACGTCTGCGTTAGCTTCTATTCCGTCCAACTTAGTTCCATCTACTGAAACATCTCTTCCGTCAACAGTACCAGTTATCTGTAAGTCTCCAAAGACCTTTACACCAGCACCAATAGTTCTTAGAACTTCTGTACCGTTGAAGTGTAGGTATACTCGACCTGTGTCAGCGTCTGCTTCAATAAACTTAGCCTGTGTTTGAGTTGCAGTTCCGTCATCAAGAGAAACTGAGAATACTCCGTTAGGAGATACGTTATTTATAACTACATCACTTCCTCCAGTTGTATCAGAGTTTGTAATGTTGAGGTTTCCCTCAGTATTGTCTAAGAAGAAGTTAGTTCCACCGTGTTTGATTGAAGCCAGTTCTGAAGTACCGAACTTAGCCATGATTCCATCACGATACAATGTACCACTGTTAGAGCCGAATTCAGCTACAGCAGTATTGTTGACTGCGTCAGTCCTGACGAGGTTATCTAAGTCGATTGTGTCGAGCTTAGTACCATCAGCAGCAACGTCTCTTCCGTCAACAGTACCATTTAAGGTTATGTCTCCGTTTACGTCTACACCATCAACATTAGTTTCTAATCTCTCATTGCCGTTGTAGTTCAACTGTACATTCAAATCTGCAGAGTTCATAAAAATGAAATCTTTATCAGTAGCTGAATCTCTAAGAGAGATGTTTGCATCTCCCTCGATAGTTAACTTCTGTGCGTTTGCCGTTATGAAAGGTTTAGCGTTATTTACTTCTACTCTTAGTTGGTCAGCGTTACCCATCACTATGTCAGCACCTGACTCAAGTGTAAGGTTTCCAGTCATCTCACCACCAGATCTCAACAATCCTCCACCAGCATTTATGTTAGTAGAGTTAGTCTTTTGAGCTTGAGTCTCGATGTTGTCTAACTTATTATGGTCAGCGTTAGTGAAGTTATTCTGAGATAACCCCCCATCTTCAACGGCATAATAGCCAGTGCCATCATTTCCTTTACCAGCAATTAAGGTAAAAGTTGCTGAACTGTCAGGTCTCGTTGTACTAGCTGCAGTGTATGCAGTAGCAATATATGAGCTACCGTTATGGCTAACTGCGTCACCTTGATAATAATTTTTAGAAACATTAAAATTACCTCTCCAGACTAATCCAGGAGTTCCACGAAGTCCTGAGTCTCCTGTAGAAACCGTAATTTCTTCAGATTGAGATAGTGTAACAGTTGTTGAATCTTCTGGTACAGCATTAACTTTGATTTCATCAGTGTTAATGGTTAAACCAGTTTCTGGAGTCAATACGACAGATACTTTACTTTCTTCTTCTGAGATATTGACATGCGTACCATCCCCCTCGCATGACTACCTGCTGCTGTTAACATGCGCTGGGAAGATATGTTGCCTGCCTACACAGGTGCCTGGCAGTCTAGCTACAAGATGCATTGCTGAGTGTCATACTGGAGCTGTAGTTGGTATGACAGAGGTGATGCATGATAGACCATACCTAG
>ENA-ORDR01001434-ORDR01001434.1-marine-metagenome-genome-assembly--contig:-NODE-1434-length-11066-cov-2.528893_pt1 | contig 11066 bp, 9 predicted proteins | sample MGYA00240993_ERZ508538 | MGnify/ENA primary metagenome ERZ508538 (study PRJEB26207, sample SAMN05421999) | marine metagenome | isolation source: Monterey Bay, California, USA | place: USA:Monterey Bay...
TTTAAATCAGTACCCATTAGCTCATTGTGAGATCTTATATCAATGGGTTCGGCAATATGGCTGTCTTCTTTAATACCCCCATGTCCTGGAAAATGTTTTCCAGTTGCTTTCATGCCAGCCTCGCTCATTCCTTGAATAAAATGTGAAGCAATGTCGACTACATTTTGTGGCTTATTTGAAAATGATCTATTGCCAATAATGCTACTTGTATTTCTATCTACATCTAATACAGGTGCAAAACTAATATCAACTCCTGAAGCTATTAACTCTAATGACATTAACCATCCTACGTCAGCAGCAAAACTATAGTCATTATTACTTATACAATAATCGCCCAAGACTTGCATTGAAGGTAGTTTTGTATACTCACCATTAAATCTTTGGACTCTGCCACCCTCTTGATCTACAGCAATAATAATATTGTTTTTAATATTTTTTATTTCACTGCATAGTTCTTCAATTTGAGGTTGGGAGTGAAAGTTTCTTGTAAAAAGTATAATGCCGCCAACATGTCTATTGCGAATTAAGTCTTTGTCTGAACTAGACAACGTCATGCCTTCAATGCTTATCATCAATCTTCCAAAGAGATTTTGGGTATTATCTAAAGACATTGATTAATAAATGTAAGTTATTCATCATCCCATTTGGGAGTTCTTTTTTCTAAAAATGCATTAATGCCCTCTTTTGCATCACTTCGTAATAAATTTTCTTTCATTACTTCAGAGGTGTATTTGTATGCATCAGCTAAAGACATTTCAGCTTGCTTATAAAAGGCTTTTTTACCTGTAGCAACTGTTTTAGATGATTTGCTGGCAATCTTTTCTGCAAGATTAATTACAGAGGCACTTAAATCATCAGAAGAAACATAATCATTGATTAATCCAATCTCTTTTGCTTTTTTGCAATCAATCATGTCTCCTGTTAACAACATTTCCATTGCATTTTTTTTATGTACATTTCTAGAAAGCGCAACCATTGGCGTAGAACAAAAGAGACCAATATTTACTCCTGGAGTTGCAAACTTGGATACATCAGAAGCAATTGCTAAATCGCAACTTGCAACAAGTTGACAGCCTGCAGCAGTTGCCACTCCATTAACCTCTGCAATAATTGGTTTTGGACAATTAACAATTAGTTGCATTAATGATGAGCAAGAATCAAATAAATCCTTATAATATCTATCACCACTATCTTCGCTTTCTCTTGCTTCTGTTATTTCTTTTAAATCATGGCCAGCACAGAAAACATTACCACTTGCACGGATTATTATTACTTTAATTGAGCAATCATTAGATGCAGTATTAATAGAATTGATTAAAGCAGATATCATATCTTCTGATAACGCATTCTTGCTTTGAGGGTTGTTTAAAGTCAAACGTAAAAGACCAGATTCAAGCTTTTCTTTTGAAACTAAGGAATTATCAGTATTCATATTAAATCTATTAAAAGCTATTTTGTTTTAGGAGTCCAATATGACTTCGATAATTCTTTTTTTGGACATCTATCCATAACAACCTTTAATCCAGCATTTTCAGCGAGCTTTGCAGCTTCTTCATGGACAATATTTTCCTGTGTCCATAAAACTTTTGCTCCTATCGATATTGATTGTTCTGCTATACCCATTACAGCTTCAGTCGCTCTAAATACATCAACCATATCAACTGGTTTATTTATTGACTCTAAATCATCAAAACAATATTGTCCTAGAATCATATTTCCAGATTCTTTAGGGTTTACAGGAAAGATTTCATACCCTTTTTCTAATAGATATTTCATGACTTTATGACTATCTCTTTCTTTGTTTGGGCTGGCCCCAACTATAGCTATAGAGTTTACGTCTTCTAATACTTTTTTTATAAAACTATCAGAATATTTTTTATTCATAATTTATTTATGGGGATTTACTAAATATTTTTTTCCAGTTGCTTGTTTTGCGTAAGATTTAATCGTCTCTGGCTGAAGCATCTCTTCGAAAGATATTTCTTCTGCATAGGAGCTTGCAAAGGTTGTCTTGATCTCTTTAGCTACTCGCATTCTCATTTGACCAAATTTTTCCATTCCAGTTCTGCCAATCATTGGTGTTAATAACCAACCACCAAGACCCCACGACATTCCATAAGCCCTTTTTAGAACTGTTGGTGATTGGTCTAATCCACCATATATATAAACTTGTTTGTACGTATCTGATCCATATCTGCTATATTCCTTTGCAGTCTTATTAGCTGCTATTTCCATTGCAGAAAGTATTTGCCCTGGAAGCTCACCATTATTACCACCACCTGTTGCATCAAAACCAAGAGTAGCTCCTGTGGCAACTAAAGCATTAACCAGATCATCCATAAAACTTTCATCGCTTGTATTGCATACATATTCAGCACCAAGATTTTTTAATAAGTCTACTTGTTCTGATTTTCTAACTATATTAACTAATGGTATTCCATCGTCTTTACAAATTTTTACTAGCATTTGGCCAAGATTTGATGCTGCTGCAGTGTGCACAAGAGCAGTATGGTTTTCCATTTTCATTGTTTCTACAAATGAAAGAGCAGTTAGAGGATTCACAAAAGAAGATGCTGCCTCAGCTGGTGATGTACCTTCATCCATAACCAAACAACTTGCTGCTGGCACACATCTATATTGAGAATACATGGCACCACCCGCCAATCCAACTGTTTTACCAATTAACTCTTTTACATTTTCTCCAGCATCTACAATTATACCTGCCCCTTCGTTACCCACTTGCATTGACTGATCTAATCTTGGTTTCATAGATCCCATTAAAGCTGGGTGTATTTTCATACTTGTTACTGTTTCGTCTTCTGAGCCTGATGTGCTGATTGATGATAGGTCAGCAGCAAAACTTAATAAAAGTCCAAGATCGGATGGATTTATAGGCGCTGCCTCAACTTTTATCAAAACTTCATCAGCAGATGGTATTGGTGTTTCCGCTTTGGTAATTGAAAGTTCTATATTTCCTTCGCTAGTAACTGTTGATCGTATTTCTTTTGATATATTTTCTGACATTTTATTTCCTATTTTAATTTAATTATGAAATTGAGTAATTATACTGAAGTATATTAAACCATCGTATGAAATATGCTAGTAGACAATCAAATCATACTAGTATATAAATTCATACTATGAAATGCACAAACTTAGATATTGCAAAACCATTGAAGCTGGTAGGTGGGAAATGGAAAATTGCAATCATCTATGTCCTAAGCAAAGATGCTATAAGATTTGGTGAAATTAAAAGACTATTGACTCCAATAACTCAACAAATGCTAACTAAACAGTTAAGAGAAATGGAGAAAGATAACTTAATAAATCGAAAAGTTTATGACGTTGTTCCCCCCAAAGTAGAGTACTCTCTTACAGACTTTGGAATATCATTCAAACCAGTTCTCAATGAACTGTGTAAGTGGAAAACTTAAAGAAATCTAAAGTTTAAATGATTGCTATTTATTAATTATTGGCGATATCTTATCAATTAAATCTTTTAGTTCAGGCTTGTTTTCTTTGATTTCTTCAACCGTTTGGAGTTTCTTCAATTCTTCTTGGTTGTCTTGGTCTTCAGTGAGTTGTTCGAGGTTCAGGTCGAAGAGATTGTTGACATCGGCGAGACATTCCATAATTTGGGCATCCTGCTCCATGATGAGGGCCTCGGAATCCTTGTCAGGCTCCTCTGCTTCGACTGATTCAACGGCATCTATTGCGCCTTCAGGCTCTGTAAACAGCGATTCAAAAGAGGAATGAGGGGCTGAGTCAAACAATGAAGGGTTGAATTGAGGTTCACTCACCGGGGTATCGGAAGTATATTCAGGCTCAACATAGGTGTATTGAGACATCTTTGCATTATCGATTGCATCACGCATCACTCGTATGACATCTGATGGCAAACCCGAAGTTTGCTCTAAGAGATGTTGGGCGTCTTCTTTGGCAAAGGAAAACGATTGACTGGTCGACTGCTCGATACGACGCTCCACCAAAAGTTGAATTTCTTCTAAGGTCAAATTTTCTGAAATTTCCTTGAAAAAATCGTGATTTTTTCCTGATTTTTTCTTGCAAATTTCATGAAAATTCAAGAAAAAATCTGGGGAACAAATCGTTTTTTACTGTTTTTTAGCATTTCCGAGGTTTCGGGATTGTTCTTATCGGCAAGAGCGCAAAAAATTGGTGAAAAACGAGGTACTGGACGTCAAAAAATTCGCCGATACAGCCAAGAACGAGGCATTTCAAAATCCCGGGATTGTTACGCGGAGCCTGATTGAATATCCCACCTCCCGAGAAAATGTAAAATGTAAACTTGGATGCGAGAGAACGGAAGCACGGGGAAGACGAGGAGTGCTGAAGTTCTCTGATTGGTGGCTACCTAAGCGTTAATGTAGAAATAGAATAGAAAAGTTTAAAAGTTTAGAAGTTCCTAAATTTAACAAAGCAATTGATGATCGATGTAAAAAAAGCTTATGGTATAAGCTTAAATCAAAACCTGATGTGGTAATTTTTGAAGGTTGGTGTGTTGGGGCAAGAGCTCAATCAAGCAGTAAACTTAAAAAGCCAATTAACTCACTTGAAAAAGTTTATGATCAAGGTGCTAAATGGAGGGTACATGTTAATAATCAATTGAAAACTAAATATAAAACCTTATTTAAACAATTAGATGGATTGTTATATTTAAAGGCTAAAAACTTTAACTTATTAAGAGAATGGAGATTAAAACAAGAGAGAAAGCTCTGGGTTCAAACAAAAAACAAGAAAAACCTAAAGATTATGAGTAGTGGAGATGTAATAAATTTTATGCAGACTTATCAAAGAATTACTCAACAAATGTTTAAAGATGCGATAAAAAGCTCTTCAGTTATAATGAATTTAAATAGCAATCATCAGATCGAAAAGATAAAATTTAAGAAATAATGAAAAAAACAATTTTAATACTATTCTCAGTTTTATTTTTAAATCAGCAGGTATTAGCGGTAACTTTATTTGAAGCCCTTACAGAGGCTTATAAAAATAATACTGACTTAAATGCTGAAAGAGAAAATATCAATATTTCTGAAGAAGATTTAAAAATTTCAAAAGGTAACTACCTACCCACTGTCACAATTTCTGGAAGCAAAAGTCAAGAAGACACAAGTAAATTGACCAATAGATCAGGTGTTGAACAGTCAGTTAATGATGTCGATCCTTCTACTCAATCTATAAAAATTGAACAAACATTGATAGACTTTGGTAGAAATGCTGATGTTCAAAAAAATCAAATTGGAATTAAGCTTGCAGTAGTAAAATTATTAAAAAAAGAACAAGAAGTTTTATTAAAAGCAATTGAAGCTTATTCGGGATTGGTATTAGCTAATAAAAAGTTAAAGATCAATCAAAGTAATCTTAGCTTGATAGAAAGACAAGTTGAAACCAATAAAGCCAGACTTGAAAGAGGTCAAATTACTATATCTGATTTAGCTCAATCTGAGTCTTCACTAGCTGGAGCTCAAGCAAATTTTATTCAATCTAAAAATGAAATCATATCTAGTAAACTAAACTATGAAAATGTCATTGGACCAATTGCAGATATAAATAGCTTGAATAATAATTTTGATATTAAGCTTATGCTTCCAAATGATTTAAGTGATGCAATAGATAAATCAAAAAAATATAATCCAGAATTAATTATTGCAAAATTAGAATATGAACAATCAGAAAAAGATGTTCTTATTTCACGATCTGATTTATCACCTTCTGCAACACTTTCTTATGAGAATTCTAAATCCCAAGATTTGAGTTCATCATATGATGAACGTGATAAAAATATTTTAAAAGCAACTGTTACTTGGCCAATATATTCAGGTGGGAAAAATAGAGCCTCATTGAACAAAAGTCGAAACCTACAAAATAGAAAAAAATTATTATTAAACAGTGCTACAAAAGCTAATAACAGCAATGTAGCAATCTCATGGTCCACACTTCAATCTTCAAAAAGTTTATTAAATTCGGTTAACTCTCAAGTTAAAGCAGCTGAGATTGCAAACGAAGGGATAACGGTTGAGTATGAAACTGGCCTTGGAAGATCTACACTCGATGTTATTCAGTCAAACTCAATTTTATTAAGTTCAAAAATAAGCCTAGCAGATTCTGAAAGAAATTATTTGCTTTCACAATTTAAACTTCTTCAAGCTATCGGTTTGTTGAATAGTAATTACTTAAAAATACAGTAATAGAGCCATTTTATCATAAAAAAAATAACTATTGAAAATGAGAACAAAATGTGTACATTTAACACACGATTCGAACACTAATTATTTAATAAAAAAGGCATAAAATGACTAAAAACAACCTAAAAGTAGTTAAATCTACAAAAGCACAACAAGCAGAAGGCAACGAAAAAAACAAAGCTTTAGACGCGGCAATGAGCCAAATTATCGATAATTTTGGTAAAGGATCAGTAATGAAACTTGGCCAAAGAAGAGCAATGGATATTGAATCAGTTTCAACTGGATCATTAAGCTTAGATGTAGCGCTTGGAATAGGTGGCCTACCAAAAGGAAGAGTTATTGAAGTCTATGGACCAGAATCATCTGGTAAAACAACTTTAGCATTACAAGTATTAGCAGAGGCCCAAAAAGCTGGAGGAATATGTGCGTTTATAGATGCAGAGCACGCTTTAGATCCAGTATATGCTAAAAAACTTGGTGTAGATACTGAAGAATTATTAATTTCACAACCTGATACTGGTGAGCAAGCTCTAGAAATAGCTGATACTCTAGTTAAATCAGGTTCAATTTCAGTAATTGTAGTTGATTCAGTTGCAGCATTAACTCCAAGAGCAGAAATTGAAGGAGAAATGGGAGATCACCACGTAGGACTTCAATCAAGATTAATGAGTCAAGCTTTGAGAAAATTAACAGGTTCAATCTCAAGCACAAACACTATGATGATTTTTATAAATCAAATTAGAATGAAAATTGGAGTTATGTTTGGAAGTCCAGAAACTACTTCAGGTGGAAATGCACTTAAGTTTTATTCATCTGTAAGAATGGATATTAGAAGAATAGGTGCAATTAAAAATGGAGATGAAATCATTGGAAACTCTACAAGAGTTAAAGTGGTTAAAAATAAAGTAGCACCTCCATTTAAAGTTGTTGAGTTTGACCTTATGTATGGAAAAGGGATTAGTAAAGTTGGTGAATTAGTTGACCTTGGAGCAAAAGCTGGCATAGTTGAGAAATCTGGTGCTTGGTATGCTTATAAAGGTGAAAAAATTGGCCAAGGAAGAGAAAATGCTAAAATTTACCTAGAAGAAAATCCAAAAATTGCTGCAGAAATAGAAATGGCAATAAGAGAAAAAGCTGGAGTAATAGCAAAAAAAATTGAGGGAAATCCACTTGATCCAGAGAAAGCTGCAAAAGATCAAATAGAAGACCCTAAGGTGGAAACCAAAGAAGAAGCTACACCACCAAAAAAGAATTAGTTAAAGTAAAGTCATCTTTAATTATTAAAAGGCGCTTAATTTAAGCGCCTTTTTTCCCTTACACTTATATAGACATCAAATAAAAAAGCTGTATTTTAAAAATATGGCCGACAAAACACTAAATCAAATTAGAACAACTTTTCTAGATTATTTTGAAAAAAATGATCACAAGATAGTTGAATCTAGTAATTTAGTACCAAATAATGATCCGACATTAATGTTTGCAAATTCAGGAATGGTACAATTTAAAAATGTATTCACTGGGTTAGAAAAAAGAGATTATGTAAGAGCAACAACTTCACAAAAGTGTGTAAGGGCAGGTGGTAAGCATAACGATCTTGAGAATGTAGGCTATACACCTAGACACCATACATTTTTTGAAATGCTTGGAAATTTTTCATTTGGAGATTATTTTAAAGAAGAGGCAATTAGTTATGCATGGAATTTGATAACTAAAGAGTTTGGAATTGATAAAGATCGTCTTTATGTAACAGTTTACCATGACGATGAAGAAGCATTTAACTTTTGGAAGAAAATAGCTGGTTTCAACGATGATAGAATAATCAAGATAGCAACATCAGATAACTTTTGGTCTATGGGCGATACGGGACCTTGTGGACCATGTTCTGAAATATTTTATGATCATGGTGATCATCTAGAGGGTGGCTTACCTGGTACCAAAAATGAAGATGGCAACCGGTTTATAGAAATATGGAATTTAGTATTTATGCAATACGAGCAAATTTCAAAAGATAAAAGAATAGATTTACCAAAACCATCTGTAGATACTGGTATGGGTCTTGAGAGAATAGCTGCATTATTGCAAGGAACACATGATAATTATGAAACTGATCATTTTAAAAAACTAATACTATCTGCATCTGACACATTAAACGTTAAAGTAGATGAGGTTAATCAATCTAGCTTTAGAGTAATAGCAGATCATTTACGAGCAAGTTCATTTTTATTAGCAGAAGGAGTTTTACCATCTAATGAAGGTAGAGGATACGTTCTTAGAAGAATTATGAGACGTGGAATGAGACACTCACATTTACTAGGTTCCAAGAAACCAGTCTTCTATAATATTTTTAAAACACTTCTAGAAGAAATGTCTAACAATTATCCCGAGTTAGAAAGAGCACAATCTTTAATAAAAGAAACTTTAAAAACAGAAGAGGAAAAATTTTTAGTTTTATTAGATAGAGGAATAAAAATATTAAATGAAGAGTTAGAAAAAGTAGAAAAAATTTTACCTGGTGAAGTGGCATTTAAACTTTATGATACATTTGGTTTTCCATTAGATTTAACTGAAGATATTTTGAAAAATAAATCATTGACTGTCGATGGTGATAAGTTTGATTCATTAATGAAGGAAAGCAAAGAATTAGCAAAAAAAAATTGGAAAGGATCAGGAGATAGTTCGGTAGATCAAATATGGTTTGATATAAAAGATCGTTTAGGAGCAACTGATTTTTTAGGATATTCCACAGATAAAGCAGAAGCTGTAATTACTTTGATCCTTAAAAATAATAAAGAGGTTCAAGATTTACAAGAAAATGATGAAGGAATTATAATTACAAATCAAACTCCTTTTTATGGAGAGTCAGGAGGACAAGTTGCAGATACTGGTATAATCTCTAATGAGGCTTTTGAATTTGAAGTGTCTGACGTTCAAAAAAAACTAGGAGATTTATTTGCTCATTATGGAAAAGTTAAAAAAGGTTCAATTAAATTAAAAGACAGTGTTGAATTAAAAATAGATATACAGAGAAGAAATAATATTAGAGCCTATCATTCTGCTACTCATTTATTACACGAAGCATTAAGAAGAGTTTTGGGTGAGCATGTAACTCAAAAAGGATCTTTAGTTCAATCTGATCGATTAAGATTTGATTTTAGTCATATGAAACCTATCTCAGAAGAAGAGATGGGAAAAATTGAACATTATGTTAACTCAATAATTCAAAAAAAGTCAGAGGTGAAAACAAGAATAATGACACCCAAAGAAGCAGTTGAGAATGGTGCCTTAGCTTTATTTGGAGAAAAATATGGTGATGAAGTGAGAGTTTTGTCTATGGGGGACGAGGAAGGTAAATTTTTTTCAACAGAATTATGTGGAGGAACACATGTTGTAAATACAGCTGATATTGGAAAATTTAAGATTATAAGCCAATCATCTATTGCAGCAGGTGTAAGGAGAATTGAAGCATTAAGAGACGCACAGTTAGTTGATTTTTTAAAAGAAAAAGAAGACCAATCTAATTTGTCTGATCAAAAAAATGAGGCAATTATAAAAGATTTAGAGACAAAGATTATTAAATTAGGAGGAAAACCTAATCTTCAAAACAAGGATCAAGTAACCTTGATAAAAGATCTTAATAAACAATTTGATCAACTTTCAGTTAGCTCAATATTAAAAGATAAAGAAAAAAATAAAATCAACGATCAAACTATTAATGGATTTAAAGTTAGATTTCAAAATATTATAGATTTACCATTTAAAGATCTACGTAAGCTAATTGATGAAGGCAAAAAAGAAATTGGTGAAGGATTAGTTATAATTTATGCAATCAATGATAATAAAGTTGGATTAGCTGTAGGTGTTACTAAAACATTAGAAGACAAGTTTGATGCTGTAAAAATTGTTAGAGCTGGTTCAGAAGTTATTGGTGGTAAAGGTGGTGGTGGAAGAGCTGACTTTGCACAAGCTGGTGGAACTTTGCCTGATAAAATTGAAGAGTCTTTTGAAAATATTAAAAAAATAATTAATTAAGTTTTTTCTTAAGCTGACCATCTAATTCATCTAAAAATTGATTAGTAGTTAGATAATTACTTGAGGGCCCAATTAAAATTGCTAGGTCTTTTGTCATCGATCCATTTTCAACACAATCAATACAAACTTTTTCTAATGTAGTTGAAAATTTAATCAAATCTTCATTACCATCTAATTTTCCTCTATGAGCCAAACCTCTAGTCCAAGCAAAAATTGATGCAATTGGATTTGTAGAAGTCTCTTTACCTTCTTGATGCATTCTATAATGTCTAGTTACAGTTCCGTGAGCCGCTTCAGCTTCCATAGTCTTTCCATCAGGTGCAAGAAGAACACTTGTCATTAACCCTAATGATCCATAACCTTGAGCCACAGTATCTGATTGAACATCACCATCATAATTCTTACAAGCCCAAATATATTTACCACTCCATTTCATTGCGCAAGCAACCATGTCATCAATTAGTCTATGCTCATAAGTGATGTTAAGCTTATCAAAATCAGATTTAAATTCTTTATCAAAAATATTTTGGAAGATATCTTTAAATCTACCATCATAAATCTTTAAAATAGTATTTTTAGTAGAAAGATACACAGGCCATTTTTTAATTATTCCATAGTTAAAGCAAGATCTTGCAAAGTCTTCTATAGATTTATCTAAATTGTACATAGATAAAGCAATTCCTGGTCCAGGAAAATTAAATACCTCATATTTAATTTCATCACTACCATCTTCTGCGGTCCATTTAACTTCCATTTTACCTTTACCAGGTACTTTAAAATCTGTTGCCCTATATTGATCTCCAAAAGCGTGTCTTCCAATAATTAAGGGAT
>ENA-ORDR01001440-ORDR01001440.1-marine-metagenome-genome-assembly--contig:-NODE-1440-length-11036-cov-8.289351_pt1 | contig 11036 bp, 10 predicted proteins | sample MGYA00240993_ERZ508538 | MGnify/ENA primary metagenome ERZ508538 (study PRJEB26207, sample SAMN05421999) | marine metagenome | isolation source: Monterey Bay, California, USA | place: USA:Monterey Bay...
TAAACAAACTAAACTAAAGCTTATTGTGTATATAATAATAATTACAAAATTAGTTTATTACTTTTACATTTAAATTATTATTATGATAAAACATATACCTAATTTATTTACCTTATTGAATCTTTTATGTGGGTGTATAGCTACAGTTTTGTTATTTGAAAATGAAATTAATGTTTACTTAGTTGCTTTAATTGTTTTTATAGGAATAGTTTTTGATTTTTTGGATGGTTTCTTTGCTAGAAAATTTAACATTCAATCTAAATTAGGTTTAGAGTTAGACTCACTAGCTGACTTAATCACCAGTGGTTTAGTTCCAGGTATTATCATTTTTAGATTATTTAAGATACCTAATGATTTGACATTTTCAATTATTTCAGATGACAGGTTTGCTTACTTTGCTTTTATAATTACTATTTCTTCTGCATATAGATTAGCGAAATTTAATATTCAAGAAAATTCTAAGAGCTATTTTTTAGGATTACCTGTTCCTGCTAATACGATATTAATTTTATCGTTATTGTTAATATTTCATACTAGTAATTATGATTTTATCGTAGATGCAGTTACAAATGATTTTCTGTTAATTGCACTTGTGCTTATATCTAGTTTTTTGATGAATTCGAAATATAAATTTATTTCCCTGAAGTTTGAAGATTATGATTTTAATAAATTAAACAACTCTCGTTATTTTATAATATGTAGCTCTATTATACTATTTTTTACAATGAGTTATATTTCAATTCCATTAATATTTTTGATTTATTTTTTAACTTCTTTTTTAGCTTTTAGAAACTAATTTAAAAGTTTAAATGTTTTTTTCTGAGTTCAAAATTTTGACCTAAGTATACTTTTCTAACGATTTCATCTTCTGCCAGTTCTTCAGGTTTTCCGTCCTTTAATATGTTTCCTTCAAACATTAAATATGTCCTATCAGTTATTGCTAATGTTTCTTGAACATTATGATCTGTAATCAATATACCTATGTTTTTCTTAGTCAATTTTGAAATTATTCTTTGAATATCCTCAACAGCTACTGGATCTACTCCAGCAAATGGTTCATCCAATAAAATAAAGCTTGGATCTGTAGCTAATGCTCTGGCTATTTCTGTTCTTCTTCTCTCTCCCCCTGAAAGTAAATCACCTCTATTTTTCCTAATGTGATTAAGGCCAAATTCATCAATTAGTGATTCCATTTTCTCTAATTGTTGTTTTTTTGTAAGTCTAGTTAGTTGTAGTACACTAAGTATGTTGTCTTCTACACTTAGCTTCCTGAAAACTGATGCTTCTTGTGCTAAATAACCAATACCGCTTTGCGCACGTTTATACATAGGGTATTTAGTAATCTCCTGATTATCTAAATAGATTTTACCTCCATTAGGCTTTATCAGTCCTACTATCATATAAAAAGAAGTAGTTTTTCCAGCTCCGTTTGGTCCTAATAAACCAACAATTTCCCCCTGGTTTACAGTTAAAGAAATATCTTTTACAACTTTCTTTCCACTATATGACTTCATTAAATTTTGAGCTTTTAATATCATATTAACTTTTATTTAGGTCTTTTTGAATAACGATTCTCGAAATATAGATACTAATTTGATAAAGTATAAGAATTGGAATAGCAACAATTATCTGACTTGCTACATCGGGAGGAGTAATTACAGCCGCCAATATTAGTACCATGATTAACGCGTATTTTCTGTACTTTATTAGTATCTCAGGTGTAACTAAACCAACTTTTGTTAAAAAATACATAATAATAGGTAATTCAAAGACTAAACCACAAGCCAGAGAAGATGATCTAACTAAACCTATAAAAGAACTTAAATCTATTTCATTTAAAACTTCTTTAGAAACTTGGTAAGACCCTAAAAAGTTAATTGAAAAAGGGGTTACAACGTAATACCCAAATAAAACTCCAATAAAAAACAATAAAGAAGTTATAAAGATAAATCCTTTTGATTTTTTTCTTTCATTTTCATGCATTCCAGGACTTATAAATTTCCATAGTTCATATACTATATATGGGAATGATATAATAAATCCACCTATTATCGAAGTCCATATGTGAGCAGAGAACTGACCTGCCATTGTTCTGTTTTGTATTACAAAAGGAAATTCCTCACCACAAAAATTAGTTTCTATATTTACAAAGGTTGCTACATTGCATAGGAATTTGTAGGTGGGAAATGATAGTTTTTTTGGACCAAATATTATCACATCAAAAATAAAGTCTTTAAAGATAAAACAAACACAAGCCATAGTCACAACTGCAATAAGTGACCTAATTACATTCCACCTAAGTTCTTCTAAGTGATCAATAAATGACATTTCTTTACTATTATCCATAAAATTAGATTATACCTTCTTTAATTATATTCTGAATATGAATAATACCATGATATCTATTATCTTCTTCAACTATTAAATGTGATATCTTTTTTGATTTCATTAGTTTTAAAGCATCAATAGCCATAGTGTTAGAATTAATTACTAATGGATTTATTGTCATTATTTCTTTAGCTTTAATTTCTGAAATATTCAAGCTTTTAACAAGCTGTCTTCTTAAATCACCATCTGTAATAATACCCATTATTTTATTTGAATCATCTAATACAACCACTGCGCCTAACATTTTTTCTGACATTTCAACGATGACTGAACCTATATTGGCATTTGTATGTATAACCGGCTTGTTTTTAGTATCAATTAAATCTTTGACTTTTAAGTATAATTTTTTACCTAAACTTCCACCTGGATGATATTTTGCAAAATCTTTTGAATCAAATCCTCTTAGTTTTAATAAAGTAACAGCAATTGCATCTCCAATGACCAATTGAGCTGTGGTACTAGTTGTAGGTGCAAGATTATTGGGACAAGCTTCTTTTTCAACACTTGAATTTAGTACAAAGTCTGAATTTTTTGCTAAAAATGAATTAATATCTCCGGTTATTGAAATTAGTTTATTTGAGTCATTTGCTTTAATAAATGGAATTAGTGCTTTTATTTCTGGTGTATTACCACTTTTAGAAATACATATAACTACATCGTCTTTTTGAATTAAGCCTAAATCCCCGTGTATTGCATCTGCAGCATGCATAAAAATTGAAGGAGTGCCAGTAGAATTAAATGTAGCTACAATTTTTTGAGCAATAATTGCACTTTTACCAATACCACTAACAATAACTCTTCCTTTTGATTTTAAAATTAATTGTACACAATCAACAAAATCAACATTTAAATATTTATTTAAATTTTTAATGCTATCACTTTGTAAATCAATTGTTTGTTTGACAATATTTAAAATTGATTGATTTGAATTCAATTTTTTTTAATTTTAGTTTTTTAATAATTTACTTAAACACTATATTTAATATATACAAAAAAACAAAATTTTTATCAGACTCTAATTTATTTCAAGGTATTATATTGAAAAATAGAATTGATTAATAATAATTTATTTAAATTTTTAGAAAATATTGGAACATAATCTTCACACGGAATTAAAGAAATATTTTGGTTTTAATAAGTTTAAAGGTTTACAAGAAAATGTAATTAAAAGTTTACTAGATAAAAATGACACTTTTGTAATAATGCCCACAGGCGGGGGTAAATCACTATGTTATCAGCTACCAGCTCTTATAAGTGAAGGCACAGCAATAGTAGTTTCGCCACTAATTGCACTAATGAAAAACCAAGTAGATTCACTAAGATTTATTTCTAACGAAAATTCAGTTGCTCATGTTTTAAATTCTTCTTTAAATAAAACAGAAATAGATAAAGTAAAAATGGATATTTCAATGGGTAAGACAAAATTATTGTATATGGCACCTGAATCACTTTCTAAAGAGTCGAATATAGAATTTTTAAAAAAACAGAATATCTCATTTATGGCTGTAGATGAGGCTCATTGTATAAGTGAATGGGGACACGATTTTAGACCAGATTACAGAAATCTTAGAAATATATTAGACAAATTAGATAAAAAAATCCCTATTATTGGATTAACTGCTACTGCTACTGAAAAAGTTCAAGAGGATATAATAAAAAATTTAAAAATTTCTGGTGCTAACACCTTTAAGGCATCTTTCAATAGACCTAATTTATACTACGAAGTAAGAACAAAAGACGATAATGTTGAAAAAGATATTATTAAATACATAAAAAATAATATTGGGAAATCAGGAATTATTTATTGTTTGAGTAGAAAAAAAGTTGAAGAAATTGCATCTCTTTTACAAGTAAATGAAATAAATGCGCTTCCATATCATGCTGGTTTAGATTCTAAAACAAGAGCTAAGCATCAGGATATGTTTTTAATGGAAGATGTTGATGTAATAGTAGCTACAATTGCCTTTGGTATGGGTATTGACAAACCTGATGTTCGTTTTGTAATCCATCACGATATTCCAAAAAGTATCGAAAGTTATTATCAAGAAACAGGTAGGGCAGGTCGTGACGGAGGGGAAGGAAATTGCATAGCTTATTATGCTTATAAAGATATTGAAAAGTTAGAAAAATTCATGTCTGGTAAACCAGTTGCTGAGCAAGAAATTGGTCACGCATTATTACAAGAAATGGTTTCTTATGCAGAAACGTCGATTTCAAGAAGAAAATTTATTTTGCATTATTTTGGAGAGCAGTTTGATAATAAAACTGGTGATGGTGGTATGTTAGATGATAATATGAGAAATCCTAAACCTCAATTTGAAGCCAAGTTAGATGTTTTAAATATTCTTAAAATAATCAATGAAACAAAAGAAATTTATAAGTCTAAGGATTTGGTTGATATTTTAGTTGGAAAAGAAAATGCATTCATTAAATCTCATAGTATTACCAGTAGTTCGTTGTTTGCGGTTGGAAAAGACAAACCCTATGATTACTGGATGGCTTTAATAAGACAGTGTATAATAGCACTTCTTTTAAAAAAGGATATAGAGACTTATGGAATTGTTAAGATTTCTGAAACAGGACTTAAATTTTTAAGTAAGCCTGTCTCATTTATGATGACTAAAGATCATCATCATAGAGATAAATCTAATAAAAGTTCATCTTCTAAAAACTTAAACACTTCTGGAGACGATATCTTGCTAAAAATGCTTAAAAACTTAAGAAAGGATATCGCACATAAATTAAATATCCCTCCATTTGTGATTTTTCAAGATCCATCATTAAATGATATGACTTTGAAGTATCCAACTTCGATTTCTGAAATGTCTAATATTTATGGCGTAGGTGAAGGTAAGTCAAAAAAATATGGTCCTGATTTTATTAACCTAATTAGTAAATATGTTAAAGAAAATAATATTACAATTGAGGAAGATGTAGTAGTTAAATCTACAGGTACAAATTCTGCTTTAAAATTATATATTATTCAAAGTATTGATAGAAAACTTCCCTTGGAGGATATTGCATCCGCAAAATCTTTGGAGATGATAGATTTTATAAAAGAAATGGAGGTTATCGTTTACTCTGGAACAAAATTAAATATTAAATATTGGATAGATTATTTATTTGATGAAGACCAGCAGGATGAACTTAACGATTACTTCATGGAATCTGAATCTGATGATTTAAAACTAGCAATTGAAGAATTTGATGGTGAATATGAAGAGGAAGACCTAAGATTATTTAGAATTAAATTCTTAAGTGAAGTTGCAAATTAATTCAAAAGACTTTTTCAATAGGCTAACTAATATTGTATATTCGCGCTCTAAATAAATTATTTTATGAAAAACGGATTGTACGCAATAGTGAAAACTTCAAAGGGAAATATCACATTAAATTTAGAATTTGAAAAAACTCCAGCAACCGTTGGAAATTTTGTAGCACTTTGTGAAGGAGAAATGAAAAATTCGTCAAAGGATTTAGGTGTTCCGTACTACAACAATTTGAAATTCCACAGGGTTATAAATGACTTTATGGTACAAGCAGGTTGTCCGCTAGGGACAGGTACAGGTAATCCAGGTTATAAATTTGATGATGAATTTCACCCAGAACTAAAACATGATAAGGCTGGGATACTATCTATGGCTAATGCTGGCCCAGGTACAAATGGAAGCCAGTTTTTTATCACTCATGTACCAACTGCCTGGCTGGACAATAAACACACTGTTTTTGGAAGTGTTTTGGAGGGAATGGATATAGTTAATACAATTGAACAGGGAGATGAAATTATCGATATTAAAATTTCAAGAGTAGGGGATGAAGCGAATAGTTTTAATGCACTGAAATCATTTAATGATTTTAATGAGTCTGCTATTCAAAGGGAAAAAGAAATTAAAGAAAATAATTTAAAAAATTTGAATAATATTTCTAAAGGATTTGAGGTTACAACCTCTGGACTTAGATATAAAATTACGGATAAAGGTAACGGCAATTCTGCAGTTGTTGGAAAGAATGTTAAAGTTCATTATAAAGGACAATTGATAGATGGTACAGTTTTCGATTCTTCCTTTAAAAGAAATGAACCCATTGAATTTACTTTAGGAATTGGGCAGGTAATTAAAGGATGGGATGAAGGTCTTGCTCTTTTGTCAGAAGGTGATAAAGCAAGATTTATTATTCCAAGTGATTTGGCTTATGGTGAGGCTGGAGCAGGAGGAGTTATTCCGCCAAATGCAAATCTAATTTTTGATGTAGAGTTAGTTTCTGTAGCTAATTAATCTTTCCATTTAATATTACACCCAATACTTGGTTTTTGAGTTTTAGTGTTTTCTACTTTGTTTATAAGACAATCGATTGCATGTATTAAATCTTCGCCAGTTAGAGGTTTATTATTTCCAGGTCTAGAGTCGTCAATTTGTCCCCTATAGACAAGTAGGTTGTTATTATCATATAAATAAATATCAGGTGTGCATGCAGCATCATATATTCTGGCTATTTCTTGTGTTTCATCAAATAAGTAAGGAAAATCATATTTATTGTCCTTCGCATGCTTTTTCATTTTTAGTGGACCATCCTCTGGATATTTATTTACATCATTACTCGATATAGCAATAGTACTCACACCTAACTTTTTATATTTACTGGAAATTTTAATTAATATTGGATTTATGTGAACCACATATGGACAGTGATTACATATGAATAAAATTATAGTCCCCACTGAACCTTTAATCTTCTTAAAGCTAACTTTACTTTCGCTTACTGTATCGTATAAATAGAAATCTTTAGCTTCACTTCCCAAAGGAATCATATTTGAATTAGTTCTTGCCATAGTTATAGAGATTAAAAATTGTATTATTGTAAAATGATTAAAGATATAAATTTCGATGACTTTTCAAAAATAGATATCCGAGTTGGATCTATTATTGACGCTTATTTAAATAAAGTTTCTAAAAAACCTGCTTTTATTTTAATTATTGATTTTGGCCCTCTGGGTATGTATAAATCTTCTGCTCAGCTAACAAAAAATTATAAAGCTGAAAATTTAATAGGTGTTCAAGTTACTGCTGTTATAAATTTACCAAAAAAACAAATAGGAAAAGTTATGAGCTCATGTCTAGTTTTAGCCGCAATTAATCAAGAAAATACTACATTGCTAATACCTTCAAAAAAAGTAATTAACGGAACTATGGTTGCTTAATTTAAAATTGATCGCTGAAATAAATTGCATTCATTAATAACTTGTTAGTTCCATACCAAAAAGCTCTAAAGTTTGTATTATCAGTAAAACATGTGACTTGACCTTTTTTATAAGCACCAGTTTTAAATGGCACAGTTGATTTAATTAACTCTAAATTCTCTTTTGAAATATAACCACTAAGAAGAGGATTTTCAGAGTAAATTATTGGATTATTGTAGCTAATGTCATCTTGGTCCATAAATATTGTTGTATTTCTAAAAAGTGAAATATTTTTATTCTTGTATCCAAAATTTATTGGATGGCTAAGATCTAGTTTAGCTTCAAAAATTGCGCCTCCAATAACTTGAGCGCCAAAGTGATTTTTCCTTTCACCAAAACTTATATTATTTGTTTCAAATTTTTTAGTTTTAAACTTTAGATCTAGTAACTTATTTTTGTTGATCCAATTCAATGAATTTTTAAAAGCAATTAAGTTACCACCTTGTTCAGTCCACTGTACAATTTTAGATGTATTTAGATCTGACAAACTATTTGAGCTTGGCATAATAATAGATGTATATTTTGATAAATTTGATCTTGAAATAGACTTAACATCTAATTTAGTAATAGTAATACCATACCTAACGTCAAATAAATGCCAAATTTCTCCTGCATCGTACGAATTAACTCCTTCACCTACTATAACTGCAACTTTTTGCTTATTAATAGTCTTAAACTCTGAGCTGCCAAGATCAATTCCATCTGCTAATCCTGTATCAACCCCATCAATAATTAAATTATTTTTTATAGCTAAACTAGTTAACATTTCAAATAATGAGTTACTTGAAATGTTTTGATTTTGTACTGGAATTAAAATCGTGCCATAGTCATATTTTTTATTATTTAACTTAAATTCTTTTAGTGCTACTTTTGCTAAAATATTATTGTCTAATATTTCATTAAGAACACTAGGAGAATAGTATTCATTCCAACTCATTAAGTAAGCATAGTTACTCTTGAATTTTACAGCACCTAAAGGCTTGTTTAGCTCTAGCACTTCTTCACCTGCCATATCCATCGATATATCCATATTGTAGTCTAGGTTAAATGCTAAAGGAAATGTCCAAGCTGATACATCATAAAATAGACTATCTTGAAACGTTGTTCTTTTTTCAAACATAGCATTTATCAATTTAAAGTTTTTCTGGTTTTTTGGAACAACATATGAATAGTTCTTTTTGTAATTAATTTTATCTTTTGAAAAATTATTTTTTACATGGTGAAATTTAATCTTGTGCCTTTTCAAAATCTCAGCTAAATGATAAGTTTTTGCTGCATTTTTTTCATCTCCAAATATTATAGCTGATTTTTTTTGTTTATTGCCTTCCTCTCTAGATTTCTTGTAAAAATTATATTGATAATTTAATATTTCATTCCTCATGTTTAAAGCAGCTTCTAGAGTTGATAATCCAGCAGTTAGTTGATTTTTTATAGTAAATGGAAATGTTAGTATTCCATTATCACTTTTTTGAATATGACCTCTTGAACTTGCTTGTTCAAATAATATCCCAATTCCACCATTTATATCAGGAAATGTAGACCCTTTTCCATAATAAAAATCATCGAAATTTTCTTCAGAATAATAAAGTGAACCTATTTTATCTAATGCTTTTACATGATACTTTGATATTTTTCTTGTAATGTCTTGATTTAATTTTGATGTTAGAGGATGGGTTCTAGAAGGTACACCTGGCTGAAAAAAGAAAGTAGAATTAGTTCCCATTTCGTGATGGTCTGTTAGAATGTTTGGAAGCCATTGGTGAAAAGTATTAATTCGTACTTTAGACTCAGGTAATTGAACAGGTAACCAATCTCTGTTCATATCAAACCAATAATGATTTGTTCTTCCACCTGGCCAAACTTCATTATACTCTCTGTCATTTGAATCTGGGTTTAAATTTATGTTTTTGTTGGTGTTAGCCCAATAAGCAAATCTCTGTAATCCATCTGGATTGAAAGAGGGGTCTAGAAGAATAATTGTATTATTTAAAAGCTTATTGACAAAATCGTCATTTGAAGCTGCTAAGTAATAGGCTAAAAGTAATGCTGAATTAGATCCACTTGGCTCATTTCCATGAATAGAAAAACCTTGGTAAACAACTAATGGACTATCTGTTTTTGGAGTTATAATTCCATTAGTTTGATTTATGTGATTTTTTTTAATTTGATTAATATTTATGTGATTTTTTTTAGAAGTAATAGTTAACAAAATTAATGGTCTATCTTCAAAAGTTTTACCTCTTTCTTCAATAGTAATTCTTTCAGAACTTGAAGCTAGTTTTCTCATGTATTCGACCAGTTTATCATGGCTTATGTGCCATTTTCCAACAGAGTGACCAATAACACTTTCAGGAGTCGGAATATCTTTGTCAAGGGTTGAGATATCTTGTTGTGAAAAGTAGTAATCTAAGCTTGTATTCTCTTGTCCATGAGAAATTAATGTAAGACTTAGTATGCATAAATAAATAATATTTTTCATAAAAAGGTAGATTTTATTTTTATTTTAAATATAAAAAAAACCGTAATGATTAATTACGGTTTTTTAATTTAATTTAATTTAATTAAAATTAAATATCTTCAAATTTCACATCTGTGAAATCCGTTGAATTTTCTTCATCAGATTTATCTGTATTTTTTTCTGAATTATAGTCTTCTTTTTTGAAATCTTTTTGATGACGATCACTAATTACTTCTTCACCCTTTTCATTGATTATATAATCTGTCATTTCATTAAGTATGTTTGAAAACTCACTAAAGTCTTCTTTGTAAAGATATATTTTGTGTTTTCTGTATGATGGGACTCCTTGGTCATTAGTATCTTTTACGCTTTCCGTAATAGTCATATAATAATCTCCAGCTTTCGTTGATCGTACATCAAAAAAATATGTTCTTCTACCAGCTCTTATTTTTTTTGAGAAGATTTCTTCCATCTCATACTTATCATTCATAGTAAATTTATTTTTTGTCTCAAAATTTGTCTAATTGGTTTTATTTCATTTGGACAAAAAAATATTCATCATAGATGGAATAAACAACTTAAGACCTATGTTTCTGAAAGTGGAAAAGTTGATTACAACGCCTGGAAAAAGGATCAAAAGAATTTAAATGCTTATATAGAGACTTTGTCAGATTTTCCACCTAGAGAGGGTGCATCAAAAAATTATAAGTTAGCCTTTGACATGTATACAAAATCTGCTGAGCAAGGAGATGCTGGAGGCCAAAGTGGTCTTAGCTCGATTTATGCAAGTGGGGACGGAGTTACAAAGGATTATCAACAAGCCTTTGATTTGGCTTCAAAAGCTGCTGAGCAAGGTAATGCCAGAGGTCATAATATCTTAGGATCATTACATGAAAATGGCTTAGGCGTTAAAACAGACTATCAGAAAGCTTTTAATTTTTATATATTGGAGAA
>ENA-ORDR01001442-ORDR01001442.1-marine-metagenome-genome-assembly--contig:-NODE-1442-length-11033-cov-9.239777_pt1 | contig 11033 bp, 8 predicted proteins | sample MGYA00240993_ERZ508538 | MGnify/ENA primary metagenome ERZ508538 (study PRJEB26207, sample SAMN05421999) | marine metagenome | isolation source: Monterey Bay, California, USA | place: USA:Monterey Bay...
TAGCCACTATATACATAAGGATAGCCTCTAGTTCCAATAATAGATATGTTTATTTTTTTACTCATTAAAGTAAATTATTTACTTCTTTTAAAATGTTTTTATTGAACGACTCAGGGCTAAAATTAATTTTAAAATTCTTTTTACTGTTCTCTAAATGCTTTTTCTGAAGCTTAGTATTAGCACAATACTCATTAATTAAATCGGCTGCTTTTTTTGGATCATTATAAGGAATTAATAATCCATTATTCCCGTTATCTAAAATTTCAATAGCGCCGCCTAGATTAGTAGCCACTGATGGCAAATCATTATGTAATGATTCAAACAATACTGTTGGAAGAGGATCTGGCGCTATAGCAGGGTGAATAAATAAATCTGATTGTTTTAAAATACTTGAAACATCCTCTCTAAAACCTAAAAATTTAATTTGATGTTCTAACCCTAGATCTTTAACTTTTTGTTTCACACTTTTTTCATAAGACACGTAACTTGAAAGCGTGTCGCCTACTATTAAAAATTTGAATTTAGTAGATTTTTTAATAAGCTCATTAGCGATGTCAATTAAATACCCATGGCCTTTATACGGGATAATTCTTGCCACACTTGTAATCACAAAATCATCTTGATCTCTCTCTAGTTTAATTAAAGAATCTGTTTTGCTGAAAATAATCCCGTTATAAATTCTTTCTATTTTTTTGTCATCAATATATTTAAGCCAGTGTTTTTTAACGCTATTAGAAACTGTTAAAACTTTACTGGAATACCAGTTAATTATTTTTCCACTTAAAAATTCGTAGAGCTTGTTTCCTGTTGGAATTTCATGAACATGAAAGAGACTAGGAACACCATTTTTTTTAGCTGCAATTCCTCCGCAAAGAATAGTGGATGTGTTGGTGTAAACTAAATCTATCGAATGGTCTTTAATATAATTTGATAAAAATGCTATTGCTTTTATATTAGCAACTGCCCTATTAATAAGTCCTAAGGGAGTTAAATATTTTTTTCTGAGTACTCCTAATTCAACATACACAATCTTAATATTTTTTTTAATTAAAAAATCATCAAGCATTCCTTTTTCAGGAAGTATAACATGAATGTCAAAACCATTCTTAGTTAATAGATCAATTAATTGCAGAAAAATCTTACTAGCTCCATAAAGATCATTGGAGCTGTGCAGTAATAAAAGTTTTTTTTTAGGGCTAATCATTACTGTCTAAAATAATTCGTTCAAAACCTTTAATAAAGTTTTTTCTACTAAATTTATTAATATGCTTAGTATTATCATTTTGTCTCAACTTATCAGAATCTAATACTGAAATTATTTTTTTAGATAAAGAAATAGAATCACCTACTTTAAAATATTCAACACAATCACCACCCACTTCTTTAAAAATATCTATATCTGAACATATAACTGGAAGAGAAAATGATAAAGCCTCTAGAATTGGTATGCCAAATCCTTCATCTAATGAGGGGAATACATATATTCTTGCATTTTTATATAATAAGCTTGCCTCTTCTTTAGAAACATACCCAGCTAAAATCACTTTGTTTTCTAATTTATTTTGAAAAATAAATGTTTTGATTTCATCTAAAACCTCTGAGCTGCCATTAATTATTTGTGCTCCAGCCAATACTAATTTTAAGCTATCGTCTTTAACTAATTTAAACGCTTTTATTAGAGTAATTAAATCTTTTCTTTTTTCAAATGACCCTATGTGTAATAAGTAATTTTCGGGTGTTTTATAATTAGAGGATGTAGTTTTATGGAAATTAAAGCTTTGGTAAACAAAATTAATATTTCTATTATTTCGAAAAATTTTAATTAAATTATTTTTAGAATAATTACTTGTAGTAACAATCTGAGTCTTACTATTCATTCCTAAATTAATTAGAGAAATAAAATATTTCCTCCACAAAACACTGTAATTATTTTTTTGATCCCAAAAAAGTGAATCGTGCAGTACAGTAATTCTTTTTGCATTAAATGTAATTAGAGGTGCTACATAATCTGGACAAATAACATAATCCGCTTTAGAAAAAAGTATTTTAAGTGGTAACTTAACTTGTTTATATATTAAATATCTAATTTGAAAGATCCATCTTATAATTCTATTGTTAGAATTTAAAAAAACAGAGTTTCCTACTAACTTATTAATATCGTGTGAAAATACATAGTTAATATCATCTGATCCATGATCACTAGATGAAGCTTCAAATTCTCTTATGTAACTTCCAATACCAGCAACAGCAGCTTTTAAATAGTATATATCAACAAGGACTGTAATCTTTTTCAAATTATAATTTTGTGTTATATAGCCTTTCGGATTGACCTACAAGATACCAAGAAAAAAATGCTACAAAAAGATACAATTCAGCATTAGCTGTAAAAAGTGGAATTAAAAGTCCAAATTTTGTTAAAGCTGTAATAAATCCAACTGATTTGTGATTTATGTTATTAGAATTTAGATATAGTTTAGAGGAATTATAAATAGATTTAATTAGTATCAAAAAATAGATAACCATTGAAATTACACCCATTTGAACTCCATAAATTAGAAATTGATTTTCTCCACCAATTTTAATTGATTGATCCACTCCACTTGCATTTCCACTCATAGCCAGCCCTACTCCAAACGGATTTTCATAAATTGAGATTAGTCCTTCAATCCACTCGATTAAATGACCCAAACTTGATGTGTTTTGAAAAGTTATTGTGTCTTGAATTAAATATCGCAGATCATCGCTAGAGAAGAAATACACATACAAAAATCCAACTGTAACAATAAACAATGATGATAAAATAATTTTGTAATTTTTTGAAAGATAAAGTCCAAACACTAACGTTAGAATTGCAGAAAACATTGAAGCCCTAGAAAAAGACAAGAAAAAAGAAAAAACAATAACTAAAACAAGAAACAAAGAAAGAAATTTAGTTTCTCTTAGTTTTGAATGAATAAAAAACCAGATAGCTATTGAAAAGAAAAGTATAAGTGATGCTGAAAACTCTAAAGGATCAGCAAAAAATGAAGCATATCTAGGGATTGCACCTTGGCCTTCAAAAGACCAATTTAATCCAAAGTTTCCTTGAGGATCAATATCATTAATTACCAGATTATACTCAGAAAATCCTAAAAAAGAATGCAAATGTACTCCAATCAAATTTTCTGAAAACGAAATTAAAAATGCAAAAAGACATACGCCTATTAAAAGCTTCAAAACTAAATTCCAGTTTTCAACTTTAAAATCGGAATTACGTCCGAAAAAATATAAAATTCCAATTAAAAAGATATTCTTAGCATAAATAATTTTAGATAAAAAGAAAGCTTCACCTATTGGAAGTATTAAATACAAGACTACTAACATTAAAAAAATTAATATTAATTTATCAAGAGCTGAGAAACTAAATTTTCTTTGTAAAATAGATCTTTTACTTCCAAATAGAAATAATATAAAACTTGAATAAAAAACAAAATCTTTTGAATATTTAATACTATTTACAAGTATTGGGTTTTCGAAAGCATTAAAAACTATAACTTGAAAAATGGAATAAAAGGGTAGAAAGCAAATAATATAGAGTAATATATAGGCTGTATTTCCTTTATATATCTGACTAAGTATAAGTCCAATAAATGCGACATAAATCAATAACAAAAAAGAGGCTAATAAAGTCATGAAGTTTTAATTTTCATTCCATCAATTAATCCTTTGTAAATCATTTTCAATTTATTGAACCTAAATCTTAGGATAAAATATATTGAATAAGAAATAAGTTTCATGAGTTGATATAAAACCACTCCAAAAAAATTAAATTTTTCGCTATGTTTTCTTAAAAAATATATATGATTTTTAAAATTTAAGTAATGTACATAAGCAGACAACCTACCTTCGGAAGTTGAATTATTTGAAGATATTGAACCGTGATGATAAATCAAACTTGTCTCAACTAATTGTAATGAATATCCTAAATCTTTAATCCTAAGTGACCAATCTACATCTTCGTAGTATGCAAAAAAGTTTTCGTCTAATAATTTAGTTTTTTTAATTACTTCTGTTTTTAAAAGCATACAACAGCCAGTAATCCAGTCTAAATTAAGTTTTTTTTCTAATGATTTGTTAGTTGTAGTATTTCCAAAAAATTTATTTATATACCCGCCAGCACTCCATATTGAATCACGTTTATTATAATTCATTATAAGTGGCTGAACACCAGCAATAGAATTATTATTTTCAATACAATTGATAAGAGGAGAAATAAAATTTTGATCCACCTCAGTATCATTATTTAATAGCATTACATAGTCGTAATTCTTATCTAACGCATAAGTTATAGCTTGATTGTTTGCCACTCCAAAACCTAAATTTAATTTATTCTGAATTACTTTTAAGTTGTTGAAATCATTTAAAAAAACATTTAATTTTTTTTCACTTGATTCATTATCAACCAAGATTATCTTATAGTTATTAAATTTTGTTTTATTAATTGATAATAGGCATTTTTTAGTTAAATCGTATTGTTTCCAATTAACTATAATTATGGCTAATTTTTTATTTGGAGACATTTGATCTAGATAATAAGATTGTGTGAACTATAAAGCTACTGAATTCTGAAATTAATAATGCTACAGCTAGCCCAAATCCTTTATAATAGTAACTTAACGTAATAGCTAGTGGAATCATAATAAAAGCTGAAATCCATGTTGCTTTATTTAATATTTCTTTTTTTTCATTAACTAGAATTAATAAAATGTTTTTAAAATTTAACATTGCTAAAAAAGGAATAAACGATAATACACTTAGTATCTGATTTGAATAAATTATTTCTTGGCCAGAAAATATAATTATAATCCATTTCGAAAAGATTGTAAAAAACAAACCTATTATAAAAGTTAAAATCAAACCTCTTTTGAAATAATAATTTAAATACTTTTTTAAGGCAAGAGGATTGTTTTGATTTATAATTGAAGCATTTTGTAAAACGGATTGAACTATAAACACAGGTATCATTCTAAGTAAAAAAGCTATTTTATTGGCTAAAGCAAATTTTCCAAGTTCAGAATTGTTTACAAATAATTTAAGTATAATTATTCCACTGTGAATTGATATGTGCCCAGCAACAGAGGACATGAAAAATTGAAAATTCTCCTTTAATCTAAATTTTATTTTATCTAAATCAACGAAATGAAATTTTAATTTATTCTTATAAAAAAACAAACCCCAATAAACCAGAAATACTAATGACAAAACTGATCCATAAAGTAAATTAACTTTAAAAGCGTCATTTTGATTTTTAATACTTAAAATTATTAATCCTAAATAAAATAGTTTTGAAAAAGCATTAAGTATTGCCAGTACTGATAAATTATTTTTTCCTTGCAAATAAAAAACAGGATGAATAGCTTCACTAAATAAAATCGGAATTGAAAAAAGTATAATTAACTCATAACTATTAAAAAAATCAGTTAGATAGATTAAAGCTATTATTACTGTTGATATAATTATTGCTATAAATAGTCTTAGAGATACTATGTCTTTAATTGTATCCGCTTCCTTTTCAAGCTTATTTAACAAAGAAATTTGCTTAGGTCCATTTAAGTGATAACCATAGCTAACAACAATAGAAATCAACATAAATATTGAAAATGCTAAATTGACTAATCCAAATTGGCTATCGCCAAGGTTTTGAAATAGAATTGGTGTAGCGACAATAGCTATTAAAATATTTATTCCTTGATTTAGAGAAAGATTAGTGAAGTTTTTAATAAAAATATTCTTACTCTTTTTATTCATTTGAATGAATATGAAAATTATAATTTAAGAGATTCCATAGTTCTTTTTAATGATAAAGAAAAAATAGAAAATGAAAAACCAAAAATTAAACCATAGATCAGTGTCTTAAATAATTTCCATCTAGAATTTTCTAGTGGGTAACTAGGCTTGTCTATAACCTGAATTAAAGGCATATTATTTCTGTGAGTAACCTTAGCGAGTTCAAGTTGCACTAAAAGCTCTTGATATATAGCACTATTGGCTTGTACATCAATCATAGCTTTTTGATATGGAACTAAATTCACTTTTGAAAGTGGATTTGGATTTGGGATATTCTGATCTGTTTCAGCTAAAATCATAATTGAGCTGTCTAAAACTATTTTTACACTATCAGATTGCCTTTGTAATATTTTAAGATTTGAACCTGTTTTAAGAGTTTTAGTTTTATGATAAAATTGATTAACAATTTTGACCAAATTTTCGTTGAAAATTTTAGCCAATACTTCATCTTTGTGATCAAATCCTATTTCTAAAATTGTTGTTTTTCTACTTGGCTTATCAACTAGTAAATATTCTTTTTTTATAAGCTTTACAAGACCCTTAATCAAACTGTCTTGAACTCTAGATATTTTATTAGAACGTAAGTCATTAACATTAAATCCAAGACTAGTCCATTTTTTTTTGAGATTCTCAGCTTTAATAAATCTTTCAATTATTAAAATATCTTTATTATCAATCTTAGATTTTGATAATAAAGTTTTTTTGATCATTGAGTTGGATCTGTAAAGCTCTTGAATGTTGTCAATTTGGAAAAGACTGGAAGCTTCAATAAAACTAGATGCATTGATCCCTGCTAGTGAAGCTAAAGAGCTTAAATCTCCCATCGAACTAGTACTGTCGTTATCTAAAACAAAAGTAGTCCTTGCATAATGTACTGGATTTAGTAAATAATTAAATGAGATAGTAAAAAATAAAATAGAGGATGTAACTAATACAATAAAATTTTTCTTAGCAATCAAAAAACTAAACCATTCCTTTAATCCGCTAATAAGAAAACTTAATGAAATCTTGTCGTTTGAATAATTATTTTCAGTACTCACTTTAATTAATTTGATTAATTGCCAATATTAAAGTTGCTAAACCAGTTGTAAAGTTTAATAATTGATTTGCAGCTATTGGATTTTTAATTGATTTTTTGGGAACTATAACTTCTGAACCAGGTTCAGCTTTTGGATAAATATTAAAAAATAAAAACTTTTTTGTCCTTGCTACATCACCATTAGCATAAACTATATAGGTTCCTGAACGTTTTGCTTTATTGTCAAAACCACCAGATGAATTTATATAATATTTTAAGCTTTTGTTAGAAACAAATCTTACGGTTGTGGGATATAAAAGTTCTCCTCTTAATCTTACTGTTTCTAGTTTTTTTGGAACAATAATAACATCGCCTTCTTTTAATAATAAATCTGATTTTGATCCAGGAGAATTAACAATAGACATTAAATCAATTCCAATAGCTTCAGACTTTGATATAGGTATGTCGCCATCAACGGAATTTTTCTTTAGAATTTCATTGATTCTTTCAGATTTAGCATAGCTACTAAGAATTTGATTCTCATTTTTATTAGTATCAATATTTTTTAAATCTTCATCTATTCTTTCAATTAATAAAAGTTCAGACTCTGTTAAAGTTCCCTCTTTATTTGAAACCTTGTTTTTTAAATCATTCAAACTTTTGATCTTTTTATTTAAATCAGATTGCAATTCGGCAAATTCAGTTAATCTAATAAGAGTTGCACCTTTTAAATAGGCCATGTTTTTAAAACCGCCAGATCTATTTATTAAATCTGAAATTCTTTCGTTTTTAGATGAAATTGCATATTTTCCTGGATACATCACCTCACCTTCAACTCGCGTATATTGTTGAGTATAAAAATTTGGGTTTTTTCGAACTATAATTTGATCAAATGGCTCAATTATAATAGAATTATTATTTAAATTTTTATCTAAATCGAATATCAGAATTTCAGAAATATTATTTTCATTTAATTCCTTTGAAGATAATCTTCTATTAATTTCTATCCTGTTTTGAGTCGCATTTTCTTTAAAACCTCCAGCTAGTAAAATTAAATCTGAAAGAGAGATGTTTTTAGAAAAAGGGAAAATTCCAGGATTGTTTACTTGGCCTGAAATTTCAATATAATTCTCCTCACTCAAATCATTAATTGATAAAATATTTAAAACGTCTTCTTCTTGAAGAATAAAGTTTGGATTTTTCAATTCATCTTTAAGGTTTAAAGCTATTGTAGATGTGGAATAATCTTCATTGGTTCTTGTAATATACGCCTTATCAAAAAATACATCAGTTTTTAATCCCTCTGCCTTATCGATTAAATTTTTAACAGTCATTTTTTCTGTTAAAGAAAAAGTTCCAGGTCTAAAAACAGCTCCGTTCACTATGACTCTGTTATTATATTTTTCAATAATTTTCTCAATCATATATTTATCTCCATCCATCGGCTTAAAAAAATCAAATTGATCAGAATTAATATCAACAACCTTGAGCTGCCCATCAATTATTCTAGTTAATTTAATTGATTTCTTGAAAGCATTTTCGGAAAGTCCACCTGCATAATTTAAAAGATCTAAAAGAGTTTCTTTGTCTTTCATCTCAAATTTTCCTGGTGATTTAACAGCGCCATCTATTGAAATCCTGTTACTGTAAGTATTAACTAAAATTAAATCATTATTTTCTAATCTTACATTTGATGAGCCGTCACCCTCAGTCAAAAATTTGTAAACATCAACAGTGCTGATGAGTTTATTGTTTCTAAATAATTTAATATCTCTAAGTGTAGCATTTTCTGTAATTCCTCCGGCAACATACAAAGCATTGTAAAGGGTATTAAAAGCACTAAAATTATAAGTTCCAGGTAAATTAACCTCCCCAGCGATATTTATTCTAATAGCTCTAGGAATTCCTACCGAAATATTTAAAAAAGTTTTTCTTGATTGTATTCCGGGATAAACTTTTTTAAATCTATTTGTTAATCTTAGTTTTGCTTTTTCAAGAGATAGACCATTTAAATTTACTGGCCCTATATTTTCAAGTATTGCATATCCTTCTGGGCTAATTTCAGCTTGAAAATAACTTTCAGATTCACCATATACATCAATGAACATTTTATCTCCAGCTCCCAAGATATAATCCGAAGGAGTTGGTAAATTTAAATTAGATTGAAAGCTTAAAAAACTTGTCCCTGTAAAAACATTGTATCCAAATACGTCACTATCATTTTCTCTGAAAATCTCTATATTTTCAAGCCATTGTTTTCTGAGTCTAGTTTCTTCTAATGGAGCTGAGGCACTTTCAGCTACTCTTGCAATAGTTTGAGCAGATTTAAATCTTTTATCTAAATTTTCAATATCCGCTTGAGTAAATCCTTGAGCTCTAGCCATTTTTAAAAGATCAAATTGATTATAACCTTGAGATCCTGCTCTTCTCAATAATAAGTCAATTTGACTATCATTTAGTTCTGAAAAGTTTACATTAGATAGATCATCAAAGCTTTGCGAATAAGTAGTGAAACTAAAGCTTAGGATAAAGATTAATCCTATAAATGATTTAAATATTTTTGACATATTAAAATTATTGAACTCACGAAGATACTGAAAAACAAATTATTTTATTATTATTGAAGTCTAATTATCTATAACTTGCTTAAATGTTTAAAAAAACAACAACTCTGCTTTTTCTTTTAATTTTTACATTTGGAGCTGCACAAACTGAACTAAAATTCAATCTTGCGTCAGCACTTATTTTAACACCAAACATAGGAATTGAAGTTCAGCTTTCTGAAAAGTTTGGGTATCAATTAGACACAAGCGCTACTTTTTTTGATAACGTTGAAGGATCTCCATTTCAAACAACCCAAATCTTTAATGAGCTTAGGTATTATCCTAAACTCAAAGAGGGTAAGAACGAAAGATCTTTTTTTATTGGACCACACGTAGGTTATGGGATGTTTACTTTGAGAATACCCAAGTTTATCACTTCAATAGTTGATACTGAATTAAAAGAAGAAGGTAGTTACCAGTCGGGAAGAAATGCTTATTATGGGATCACTATTGGCAAAAAAATTCCACTGAAAAACAAAAATTTTAATTTAGAAATATTTATTGGTGGAGGAAGTTCTCAATCCAACTACAAATATTACAATAAAGAAGGAAATAGAATCTACGAAAACCCAGATCTTGAAAAAGATTTTAATCAAAGTGGTGAAGAGTTAGTTTATAAGGGAGGAGTTATGCTTACTTACAAACTTTAATTAAGCCCTTTTTAAAATTCCATTTATTAAAATTCCTACAGTTTTAAAAACTATTTTAAAATCTAATAATAAACTCCAATTTTTGTAGTAAAATATGTCCATTTTGACTCTGTCACTCATGTCTTGAGTTGATTTTATAAAACCTGAATAACCCTTACTTTGAGCCAGACCTGTAACCCCAGGCTTAAAACGATGTCTTTTATTAAAATTAATAATGTCTTTATTGTATTTTTTGTTAAGACTAACAGGATGGGGTCTTGGACCAACTATTGACATATCCCCTAAAAAAACATTAATAAATTGAGGCATTTCATCTAAGGTGCTTAGTCTTAAAAACTTTCCAAATTTTGTCAATCTATTATCATTATCATCAGCCATTTTCGTGTCTGAAACTGAATTTAATACCATTGATCTAAATTTGAAACAATCAAAACAACTCCCCTTAAAGCCCTCTCTTTTTTGAACAAAAAGTACAGGTCCTTTGGAACTGAATTTTATAATCAATCCAAAAAGTGGAATCATCCAAGAAAGAACAAAAACTATAACGAGAGAAGAAAAGACTATGTCAAATACTCTTTTACTAAATACATTAACAGAACTATCAAGCGGTAACTTATTAACGCTAATGTAAGGAACAGTAGATATTTTAGAAATAAAAAAGTTTTTAAAATCGTAGTAAGGTAAATCAGGTATCGAACCAGCTTTTATATTTAAATTATCAGCAATTTGTATTATTTTTTCTTGAGATTTAATTTTGAGTTTTGAAGAAAAATAAATTCTGTCAAATGTTCTAATATAAGATTCATCTAAATCTGTAAATTTTCCCAAAGAGGGAGCAGAATTTGATTTTTTATTTGAGTTGAAAGTAAAAATTCCATTTGACCTGTATCCAAGCTCAGGATGTTTAATTATTTCATTGTAAAGACTAGAACCGTG
>ENA-ORDR01001456-ORDR01001456.1-marine-metagenome-genome-assembly--contig:-NODE-1456-length-10967-cov-4.299633_pt1 | contig 10967 bp, 7 predicted proteins | sample MGYA00240993_ERZ508538 | MGnify/ENA primary metagenome ERZ508538 (study PRJEB26207, sample SAMN05421999) | marine metagenome | isolation source: Monterey Bay, California, USA | place: USA:Monterey Bay...
GCATTTTTTCAATGTCCATACATGCTCTCCCATTGTTTGCTGCTAAGCATATTTGCTACAGCTTTTTCTCTTTTTCTTGATACGTTGTAAACTGATCCTCTAGTGATTGGGTGTGTTGCCCAGTCAGTCGCTGTTTGGTAAACTGCAAAAAGTGTACTGCCGTACCTGTCATTATATTTACACCATAAATTATCCAAATGATTAAGGACAAGAATGCTGTCATGCTCAATATCCAAACCTTTTTTGTAAGGTTTAGCAGCGAGTGTTTTTCTAAATAGTTCTGTAACATCTGATGTATTTACCTTTCGTTGTAACATTTTAAACATTTCATTACCTAGATCTTCATGATCTTGTAATCTTAATTTAAGATTCTCACGGATATTCATCCAGTATAAGTTATAGTCTCCTGGGTGATAATTCCTACTTGGGTATAAATTTAATATAATATTATTTGGTTTTTTTAACCAGATTAGACCTTTATGATTATATATAGAGAGAGTTTCTTTAAATGACAAGATTCTATTTGGTAATAAAATACCATTATGTAATTTCTTATCGCTAGATATAGTATCATTTCTCCATGTTATTGGATTAACTGACGCAATATGATCACCATACACCCAATTATTTGGATAATTAAATTCTGAGAAAGTTCTCCATGAAAGAAAACAATCTAAATCTGTTGATTCAGAACAAGGGAGAATTGAACTAAAATCTTTTTCAACGTTCATACCAATTAAATAACTAAGGATTAGTTTCTTTGAAAGTAATTTGTCTTTTGAGATATATTCTGTAATTAACCTCATTGCATGATTTGTTCCTTGGCTATGAGCCGCTATAATAAAATCTTGATTATTATTTATCTCTTTGATGAAATATCTGAATGCTTGTAGCACGTCATTATACGCAAGATTAAATGCTTTATATCCATTTATTGTATCGACATAAGAATGTATATGCATTTGTCTGTAATGTGGAGCGTATATATTACCTATACCAGCAAAACAAGATGCTTGATTTTCTAAACTTAATTGTATTACCTGATCATCTTTAAAAGATGAAGTATCTGAATTCCAATTATCTGAAGTATATAATGTTGTTGGGTGTATAAAGAAAATGTTGATTCCTATATCTTCTTCTTTTACAATTCCTTTTGGAAGTAGATCTTGATAATTATTATAATCATCTCTAAAAGCCCAGTTATTTAATTCAGAATAATCAAGCTGAAAGTCATTTTTTTTCTCCTGAAAATCTACTGAAGGGTGTGTATTTTCTTTTACTAATATTGATATAGTTGTTTGTATATTGCAACCAAATAATGTTAGTGTTAGAAAGATTGTAAATTTCTTCATAACTGCAAAAATAGAAACTTTGTTTAAAACTTTCTAACCTTTACCTTCGAAGATTGCTGTAATCCTGATATCTATACATTTTATCAGTCTAAATAATTTTCAAGAAAAGATAAAAATTTAATTTATCCTTTAACCTTATTATATATATGTTAATTATTATATTAGCATTCGTAAAAAATTAAAATTATGAAAAGATTATTTGTTCTATTATTCATTTTATCAATTAGCTTAAGTAGTTATAGTACACATCTAATGGGTGGTGAAATAACTTATACATGTATTAAAAGTGGTCCAAATGAAGGTTTCTATGTCTTTAATGTTGTTATTTATAGAGATTGCCAAGGTGTACCTATTGACACTACAACACTTCTCAATGTCCATAATAACCCATTACTTCAAACTATAACATTAAATTATATTACATCAAATGATATATCGCCTTCATGTAACACAACAGATGGTAGCAATATAATGTATAATTGTGGAGGTAATAATCAAGGTAGTGCTGGAAATGGGGTTGGTGCAGTTGAAGAGCATATATATCGTTCAGATACAATAAGGATATTAGGAACACCAAATCAAGATGGTTGGCATTTTACATGGTCCGATTGTTGTAGAAATGGGGCAATCATTAATATCACAAATCCAAATAATTATGGTTTTACATTAAGAACAGCTATGTATCCGTATACTGACTCTTCGGGTGTTGTTTGGCCTAATAACAATAATTGTTATGATAACTCTCCTGTTTTTTATGAGAAGCCAAGAACAATTATAGAAACCTATAATGGATATGATTCGTTATCTCTTTTTAATGGATTTACTTATAGTCATAATGCTTATGACTCAGAGTTAGATTCTATATCTTATGAATTCGCTCCACCATTAGATGAAACTACTTATGATTATTTAAATCCTAATTCTACATCAATTCCTTTTTCTTCTCCATTTTCATATACGATGCCTATCAGTTCTATTATTATGAATCAAAATACTGGTAGAACTTCATATCCGGCGAATCAGCAGGGAAATTATGTGACATGTACTAAGGTATCATCATTTAGATGTGGACAATTAATATCAGAAGTTTTTAGAGAGATTCAAGTTGTTATTACTCCTCCTATTTGTAATTTAGGAGATACAACCAATGGAAATATAGGAGGGGACACATTATGTAATGTCCGTCCAAATGTTCAAGCTCCATTTTATTATCCAAATCTTTCTCCTCAATATCAATGGGATACAATGATACATTGCGGGGATACTGTTTCATTTGATTTTATAGCAAATGATTATGATTTTTATCCAAATGGATCTAGACAGGATTTATTATTTGAGGTTTCTGGAGGTCAATTTTATGACTATACTAATAATCAGCCGTGTACAAATCCTCCTTGTGCAACTTTTGAAGAAATATCTACAGGAAATACACCTCCATTTATCTCTAGTGGAGGTCAGGGAGGAGGAAATTTCAATTGGATTACTGATTGTAATCAATTAAATAATGGATGTTACTCTCAAGGACCAAATATTTACTCTTTTGTTATAAAAGTATCTGACGACTTCTGTCCTGCTCCTGCTATTGAAAACACATCACAAGTGATTTCTATTGTAGTTTTTCCACCTTGTAATAACTTAAAAACTGGTATTACAACTACAACTGCTACTTGCAATCTAAATGATGGTGTTGCTATCTCTAATCCATATGGAGGTACTCCTCCATACACACAATATTGGACTGATCTAAATGGAGTTAACATTAATCCAGATTCTTTATATACAGGTACATATATATTGAGAGTTACTGACTCTACTTTATGTGAAACTATAGATACATTTAGTATTAATGGACCAGTTTCTATTAACATATCATCTACAATTTCTAATATAGATTGTTATGCAGGAAATAACGGAGAAATCAATATAACCAGTTCTACTTTCTTGACATATCTCTGGAATACTGGAGATACAACTCAAAATATAAGTTCATTAACTGCTGGAACATATAATGTATTATTTACAGATAGTTTTGGATGTAATATTTCTCAATCATTTACGATTACTGAGCCATCTATATTGTCATCACAAAATATAATAACTGATGTTAGTTGTTTTGGATTTAATAATGGATTTATTGATCTTACGATTATGGGTGGTACTATTCCGTATCAATATATATGGAGTACAGGTGATACTATTGAAGATTTAACAAATCTTCCTGCAGGCACATATAATGTTTCTATTTATGATGTAAATTCATGTTATTTTACAGATTCTTTTATAGTTTCTGAACCACCTATGTTAACTAATTCTTTTTCCATCTCAAATGTAACTTGTAATGGTTCCAGTGATGCTAATATAAGTTCAATACCTGCAGGAGGAGTACAACCATATTCATATTATTGGAGTAATAATGATACAACACAAGATTTATATAATGTTTCTGCTGGAACATATGTGCTAAGTTTAAATGATAATAATGGATGTTTATATATGGATTCAGCTTTAGTAAATCAACCTGATACATTAGTTGCTACACTTATATTAAATCCTCCTTTATTAACAGGATCCTCTAGTGGTGGAACACCTCCATATTTATATGATTTCTATAATTCAAATGGTCTGTATCTCTCATCTACAAATGCATTAGGTACAGATATTTCTATCAACCTTGGAACAACAGGAGCTTATAGTTTTGTAGTTACTGACGCAAATAATTGTTCAGATTCGACAAGTGTTATTTATGGGAATTATTTTGATCCAATTGTTGATGTAATTCTATCTAATCTATATTGTGATAGTCTGTCCGATTTGACCATAAATGTTAGCCAAGATTCAGGTCAAGTAGATATGGGGACAGCATTATTTCAATCAAATGCAGGATCTTTTAATATTAGTTCTTTAAATATAGGAGATACAATAGGAACAGCGTATTTAATGGCAGCTGGGGGTAACATATCAATTAACACTTTTTTGATTGTTAGTAGTATAATATCAATAAATCAGGCAATAATTACTCCGTGTTCTTGGGCGAACGGATGCTTGGGAAGTTTTGCTATTACAAACTCTCCTAATGGAGGAATTGAAATGTTTTCTCAAACTGTACCTGATGGTAATAATTATACACAAGGAAATATGAGTTCCATTACATTTGATAATTTATTTGTTAATCCATGCGTTCCATTAATATTTACATCAACTATCAATTCTGAATTAGGAGATATTGATTCGCAATCAATTGTTTTTTATCCAACCTCAATGATTAATTACAATAATATTTCCGAAATAAGTATATTTCCAAATCCATCAGAAAATGTATTTAATATAAAATTAACAAGTTTATTAAAAGAGGACATTCAATTACAAATTATAAATTTAGTTGGAGAAGTTATTTATATAGAAAATGTGAGAAATCACATTGGAGAGTATAGGACTTCTATTAATTTAGAAGACTATTCTAGTGGAATATATTTGTTGGAAATACAGACAATATCTGAAATAGTTAGCAAGAAATTAATTCTAAAATAAAAATTATTTTTAAAAGTATTTTCAAATCAGAAAATCCAATTAATTTTTTAAGTTTGTTTTAGTAGATTGATTAGCAGTGCAAAAAGCGGAGCAATTTTAAGTTTGAAAGCTTGCTGTACTCATTTAAATATGTGTTAGGTTGTAATCCTGCTACCCTGACTTTTTATTTTTATTATGCTTAGCATAATATTTTATTCTTTTTAGTTTATTTTTGTGATATGAATAAATTATCTCAAAAAAATATACTCTCAAAAAAACATACTCAGGATTACAGAAGATATTTTGCATTGAACAGAAATGTTGCAGGGTTTAATATTAATACTAAAGAACTTATGTATACACTGGTATGTGATAAATCAAATGGGGCTTTTGTATATGACATTGATAATAATGAGTATATAGACCTGACTATGGGATTTGGATCCATTCTTTTCGGTCATAATTACAGTCCTCTTCGAAAAGAAATAGAATTACAACTTACTAGGAATTGGTCTGTAGGTCCAATATCTCCATTAGCAGGAAAACTAGCTAAAGAAATTGCTTCTACGACAAAAACTGAAAGAGTTGCTTTTTTTAATTCTGGAACAGAGGCAATTATGGTCGCTTTAAGAGTAGCTAAAACAGTTACAAAGAAGAAAAAAATCGTATTTTTTAAAGGATCATATCATGGTACTTTTGATTCATTACTTACGTTAAAGAATAATCCAGATACAAATATTGCAAAAGAATCTATTCCTGGTGTTACTCAATCTATTTTAAACGAATCATATCTTTTTGAATACGGTTCTGAAGAATCAATTACTTTTATTAAAAAAAATAAAGATACAATTGCGGCTGTGCTTGTTGAGCCTGTTCAGAGTAGAAATCCTGGTTTTCAACCATTGTCTTATTTAAAGGAATTACGGATTGTTACGAATGAAAATAATATAGCTCTTATTTTTGATGAAGTAATCACGGGTTTTAGGATAGATTTAGGGGGATGTCAAAGTTATTTTAATATTCAAGCAGATATTCTTGTTTACGGCAAAGTAATTGGAGGTGGATTACCTATTGGTATAGTAGCTGGAAAATCTAAATTTTTAGATGCTTTGGATGGAGGGTTTTGGCAATATGGTGATGATTCTTTCCCTATGGCAAAATCAACTTTTGTAGCAGGTACTTTTTGTCACCATCCATTAGCTATGGCTACGTCTTTAAAAACTTTAGAAATACTTAATTTATCAAATGGGAAATTACTTCACCAACTTAATGATTCCACTGCAAATTTCTGTGATCGAATGAATGAATTTTTTACAGAAAAGGGTCTAAAAATTTCAATTGTTAATTTTGGGTCTTTATTCAGATTTATAGCTCCTGGAAGAAATAAAAAAATTTATAGCCAACTTCTTTTAAATGGTGTTTATATTTGGGAAGGGAGAAACTGTTTTCTTTCCCTTGCTCATAATAAAGAGATAATTTCTATGTTAGAAGAAAAAATAAAACTAAGCTGCATACAACTAGTAGAAAATGGAATAATAAAAACTAATAGATAAGCAAATTATGAAAAAAGAAATCTTATTTAATGAAGGAGATTATTCCATTCAAAAATACAATGAAATTCCTGAAGAGGCAATAACCTTTTTAGACAATATTGCATGGGGTAATGAAGGAGCTCTGTATGAACATAGAAATACAGAAGAACACATTAACTTGTTATATAATCCAATGTTAATTGGACTTTTTGAAAGAGAGGAAATAAGAGCAACAGGAATTTTTTCAATTACACCGGTGACCGTTAATGGTCAGCGGTTTAATTGCAACTATTTTAGATACTTTGCTTCATCAAAAGAAATAAGGGGAAAGGGAATTGTCAAAAAATTAACTATAAAAGTAATGCAATTACTTTATGAAAAAGCAAAAGAAAAAACTATCTTCTTTGCGTGTGTTGAAAAAGAAAATAAAAGTTCATATCATATTTGTAAAAGTGCAGGATATATACCTATAGGAACTATCAAAACTTTAGGGTTCAGTAGATTTTTCCCTAAAATCAATAAAAATATACAACAAATAATCCTAAAAAAAGAGAAAGAAGAAGTAGTTACATTGTTAAAAGAACTATATGATCAACATGCTTTGGTTCAGTTTAACTCTTTATTTCTTAATGATAATTATTTTGTAATTCGTGAAAACAATCAGATTGTAGCTGGATGCCAATATCATCGCGCGCATTGGGTTATAAATAATATGAAGGGAATTAGTGGCAAAATAATAATGACTGTAATTCCTTTAATACCCATTTTAAATCAATTATTCAACCCAAAACGATTTGAATTTTTAGCTTTTGAGGGAATCTATTTTAAGCCTGGTTATGAACATAAACTATATTCATTATTTGAAGGATTGCTGGCTCGAGAAAAATTAAAATCTTCTATGTTCTGGATGGGTAAAAATTGTCCTGTTAGAAAAAAAATAATGACAAATGGGAACTTAGGAATGATTCATTCTTTTATTAAAGATTCTGATGTTGAAGTAATGGGATCTTTTAAAAACATGAATGAAACTGAAATTTCAAATGTGAAATCGCATCCAATTTTTGCCTCAGCCTTTGATTTTATATAATAGAGTATTATGAGATCAATTGAAAAATTAATGGACCTACTTATAAGAAATAGTGAGTCATCTCCTATTCATAATTGCATACTTTATATAAATAGCCCAAAAAATAATATTAATTATAAAGCTGCTTTTGGGAAAATGAACGAATCTGGTGGTAACGTTAATCATAATTATTGCTTTCGAACAGGGAGTATTACAAAAACATTTACAGCAACTATTATTATGCAATTAATGGAAGAAGATGCCCTTAATCTAGATGATTTATTTTTAGATTGTTTAAATGAAAATACTAGAAATTTCTTTGAGAAATTAATTCTTTTTGAAGGTGTTAATTACTCAAATAAGATAACTATTAAAGATTTATTACAGCATCGTAGTGGTATAAGAGATTATTTCTCCGATGACGATAGATTCTTAAATTATGTTATGGAATTTCCATTTCAAAATTGGGGATGGAAGACTGTCATGGAGAAGTATTTTGAATATAACTTGAATGAAAAAGGATCGTTTAAAATTGGTAAGGATTTTTATTATTCAGACACCAATTATTTATTATTAGCCGTTTTAATTGAAGATTTGACTAACATTCCATTTCATGAAGTATTAGAAGAAAGAATATTTACCCCTCTTTCTCTTAATAACACTTATCTTGAATTTCATCAAGAGGCTAAAATTTCTACTCCAATTGTCTTTCCTTTTTATCAATCTAATGACCTCAAAAATATAAATAGCTCGTTTGACTGGGGTGGAGGTGGATTAATATCCTCGGTAAACGATTTAGATGTTTTTATAAGATCATGTTTATCAGGTCAATTATTTAAGAGAAGTGAAACTCTTAAATTAATGACGAGTTTTGATGATAATCACTGGATTGATAGCGTTTCAAAAAAAGAAAGAACTGTTTATGGAATAGGACTTCAGAAAAAAAAGATTGGCAATAATAATTTTATTGGTCACCATAGCGCATATGGAGGTATGATGTTTTATGATTTAAATTCTGACTGTAGTATTATATTCTCAATAAATCAAATGTCTGCACAACATAAGGCTGAGTGGTTAATTAAAAAAATAGTTGAAGGTTTGGTTTCTTAATAAATTCTTGTAGAAATTTAATTATACTTAATAATGACAATAAATAAAGATTTTATCATCGCTTTAGCTTGGCCAGAAGGAATGTGTAAAACAGCAGGATCATGGTACGACTTTATTTTTGGAAAGAAACGGGAGATAAGAGGAGGTCATGCTGCAATAGTTCTTGTTAATTCTATTACAAAAAAACTGTATTATATGGATAATGGAAGGTATCATACTCCATTAGGTTTTGCTAGAATAAGAGATGAAGAAACGGATTGGGATGTTAGAATAAATATACAAGCAGAAATTAATAGTGATAAGATTATAAATATTGATCAAATTTTATTAGAGATTTCTAAGAACAGTTCAACTCATGGAGATGGGACATTATATGCTTCGGTATTAAATAATATTAGTTTTGATAATGCATATTCTTATGCAAAAAAACATCAAGGAAACGGAGCTATACCTTATGGCCCTTTTATAATAAATGGATTTAACTGTTCACGTTTTGTAGCGTCTACAATAATACATTCATCTCCTCCATTTATAAAAAAAATACGATTAATGTTCCCTTGTACTCTTATTCCAACACCTAAAAGAAACATTAGTATTTGTAATAAGAATTATTATGTTGTTGATAAAGAATCTTGTCAAAGAATTAAAAGAAATTTATTTAATGGTTATCTAAAAGGAATTGAAAGAAGATAATTATAGAATAAATTATTTTTAAAAGTAATTTCTAATCAGAAAATCAAATAAAATTTCTTAAGTTTGTTTTAGTAGATTGGTTAGCGGTGCAAAAAGTGGTGCAAATTTTAGTTTAAAAGCTTGCTGTAATCATGTAAATAGGTATTAGGTTGTAATCTTGCTACCCCGCCTTTTTCTCTAATAAAACCAAAAGTGCTATGCTTAGCATAATACTTTATTTTATTCTAAATATGTTTGTCCCACACTAACCAACACATATTTAATTATGAAAAAAATACTTTACACACTATTAGCAGTATCACTTATCTTCTCCGCTTGTCAGAAAGAAGATGAGGAGCCTACTAACACAGGAAATAATAATACAGGAAATACTAACGCAACAATTATTGGCTCATGGAATGTTGTTAGTATGGTTTATGATATTACTGAAGGAGTTTACACTAGTGGTTCATACCCTAATGGAAGTTTTACAGTAACTAATCTTAATTCTGGTGTATCTAATTATGCGCTTGTGAATGCCCAATTAACACATCAATTTTCTTCAGACGGTCTTTTTACTCAGATATATAATAATGATATTTCAAATAATCAGGCAGACACATCATACGGGTCATTTGTAATAGTAGAGGACTCAATATTTTTATCTAGTGGACAGAAAGGAACTATATTAGTAACACAGACTACTTTATTGATGGATCTTTTTCATATTAATCTTGATTATCCTGATTTTGAATCTTTTCAATTTAATCACACTTCTGAAAGAGAATAAAACAATAAACTAAGATGAAAAAATACTCTTAATTTTAATTACATTTACTACACTTACAAATATAAGTTACGCTTCTTTTCCTGTTGTAGAAAGTAATGCTAAAATACTAGCTATAGAATCTGAAGAAGATGATGAAGATGATGAGCCTTCGCTTCTTGAAGTTATTCTTATGGCAGTTTTAGTGGTTTCAATATTAGGATTTGCTGCATACTTTTTATTTAGGACATGGTGGAGAGCTTGGAAAGATAATATTAGATGGGTTAAAATATTAACATATATTTTATTAGGTCCTTTATTGCTGTATTTATTGTTGCTTGTTTTTCTAGTTTCTATAGGCTATGGCTACGGTAATTAATATTATTTGTAGTATTGTTGATCGTGGGTGTGTATGCAATATGGCTTAAAAATTATTTTATAAAACCCTAACCATTTTTGGTTGGGGTTTTATAATTTTGAATAATAAATTAAATGATATGAAATTAATAAAAGAATTCAAAGAATTTGCCGTTAAAGGTAATATGATTGATATGGCGATTGGAATAATTATTGGAGCTTCCTTTAATGCAGTTATTAATGTGCTAGTAAAAAATATTATTTTACCTCCATTGTCTTTAATGTCCGACGGGATTAATTTTCAAGAAAAAAAACTCATCTTAAGAACTCAATCAGAAACAACCAGTCAAGTGTCTATTGATTACGGATTGTTTGCAGAAACTATTTTAGATTTTCTAATTGTTGGCTTTACCATATTTATAGTAGTCAAATTTGTTAATAAGCTAAAAACAAATAAAATTTTAAGAGTTCCTGGTGCTTATAATCCGCTAACTGCAAAACTAATTGAAGAAATTGGTTATGACGCCGTTTACGTATCAGGTGGAGTTATGGCTAATGATTTAGGTTTTCCAGATATAGGTCTAACTACACTTCAAGATGTAAGT
>ENA-ORDR01001466-ORDR01001466.1-marine-metagenome-genome-assembly--contig:-NODE-1466-length-10928-cov-4.692102_pt1 | contig 10928 bp, 7 predicted proteins | sample MGYA00240993_ERZ508538 | MGnify/ENA primary metagenome ERZ508538 (study PRJEB26207, sample SAMN05421999) | marine metagenome | isolation source: Monterey Bay, California, USA | place: USA:Monterey Bay...
ATCATCACTCGCATAAGTTTTTGTAGAGACATTAAATGGTGTGCTTAAATCATATTCATTTATATGTGCATAAACACTAGAAATTGCTGAAACTTTTCTTTGGGGCACTGTAAACATTTTTGTTCCATCAGAATTAAAATGGATGCCATTTATATGGTCACTCCTGGTAACCCCACTATTATCATCAACTGCTGTCTTTTGTACAAAAGTGACCATAGCTCCAAATGAATTTGAGATGGGAAGTATAAATAATAAAATTAAAATAAAGTTTTTTATAAATTTCATAAGATTAAAATGTTGCTGACAATTTAATACTCAGGTCTTTAAATTGTTTATTTACCAGTTCAACTATTCCAGCTTGTACTTGCATCAAAATAAAAAATGATGACACAAGTAAACCTAAAGCGAATTTTATTAAAAAAAATACCATAATGAAAAATACTACATAAAATTTAATTTAATGGTTTTTCAGTTCATTTAAGTGCTCAAACCGGGCAGAAATTCTGATATTGAGTGCGTTTTATCGAGAATAAAATAATCTTCATCATAAATTCAAATATATAAATTTTAATAAATCAAGATGCTTAATTTAATAAAAAAAAGTAAAAAATTAATTATAAAAAGTGCTCTTAAACTAAAAGTATTTTTAGTTTTATTTAGTTTATTTTTTTCATCACTAGCTTTAGCTGAACCTACATTTATTGCTAATTTTGATATCAGCAGCGATGAAGGAGTTGCTACCGGGATAACATTTAAACCTGACGGTACAAAAATGTATATTACAGGACAAAGTGCTGATAAAATATTACAATATAATCTAACGACAGCTTTTGATATTACTTCAGCAACTTTAGAAAAGTCAGTACTTATCCGAGCAGTAGAGACTACACCACAAGATGTAAAATTTAATTCAGATGGAACTGTAATTTTTATTTTAGGAAAAACTGGTGCTGGGATCGATAGATGGTCTTTAAGTACACCCTATGATATTGGATCGATCACTGCAACAGATACCACTCATACTTCTATTGGAGGTGATCCAAGAGGATTTGCTTTTAATAATGATGGAACAAAAATGTTTGTTTTGGATGGTAGTGCAGAAAAGCGGGTAGAAGAATATAATCTTTCAACACCATATAACCCTGATACTAAAACTTTAACCAACACACTTGGTAATGCAACAAGTAGTAATTTTCATCAGGGACTAGGTTTCAATGCTGATGGATCAAAAATGTTTGTAGTAAAAGGAGAAGATAGTACGGATAATGCTGATAATAAAATTGATGAATACGCTTTATCTACAGCTTTCGATATATCAACCGCAACATTAACTGGTACATTCTCACCAACTATTTCCAGTGCTGCAGACATAACTGGTCTGGCTTTCAATAATGCTGGAACAAAAATGTATCACTTAGATTTTGATGGTGATAAAGTTCATGAGTATAGCTTAAGCTGTCCTTTTGCAGTTGTTAGTTCGTCAACGTGTGACGCACCACAAAAAAATAAAGATGTAAGGGGTGTAGTTGATGCACAAATTAATACTGCTAAAAATTTTGCTAAAGACTCAAGTCAGTCTGCTTTAAAAAGATTATCTATTTTAAGAGCGAATAAATACTACAACGCAAGTGCACAAAATATAGAGTTAAACTTTCAAAATGAATTATTAAAGAAAGTATCCAATAATGTTTTAAGTTCCGCACAAGCTAAATTAAACCCACTTCAAAAATTAGATCAAATTTTACCTAATGATTGGGAGGTATGGTCTGAAGGTAGTATTAGTTTTGGAAAAATTGGTGAGAGCTCCTTAAGTTCTGCTCAAGATATTGATAGCCTTGGTATAACTGTGGGTGTTGATACAAAAATGGATAATGACCAAATATTAGGAGTTGCTTTAAGAGTAGGTAACACTGATGTTGATGTTGGAACCTTTGGTTCTAAAGTTGATACAAATGCATTAAGTTTATCTCTTTATGGAATTAACAGTTTAGAAAACAGTAATTTTTTAAAACACGTTTTTGGAGTTAGTTATTTAGATAGTGATATTGTAAGAAAATATGAAGGAAATACCGACATAAATACGGGTGACCGTGAAGGTAAGCAGGTTTTTGGTTCACTTAATTTTGGAAGAGAGTATGAAAATGGTGATTTAATTATTACTCCAACAGGTCGTATCGATGGAAGTTATACAGCACTTAATGGTTATACAGAAAGTGGCAGCGCTGCAGCACTTAGTTATAATGATCAAGACATTAAATCTTTAATGGCTTCTTTAGGAGTATTAATAGACCAAGATGTTGATCTAGAAAATTCAACTGTAAGATCTAGAATTAATCTTGAATACAGTAAAGAGTTTGCCTCAAGCTCTAAGGTGGTAACAAGCTACGTATCAAACAGTGAAAGTTTTGAATATCAAGCTGATAACAAAAATAGAGATATATACACAGCAGGACTTGGTTTAGATTTTAAGCATGACCAAGGGTTAACAATTAGTACTGATTACGAAAGACAGCAAATCAAGGGTCATGGTTATATTAATAAATTTACATTATCAGCAGGCTTTTTATATAGAAAAGAAACAGAGTTTGCACTTGGTCTTGATGAAGAAATGACTTCGAGCTTTAAAATTTCTAAAGCATATGACATATTTGATCTAGAATTTAATTTAGAAAATGATTTTTCAAATCAAGAAAACCATAATGCCAACTTATCTCTATTAAGTAAATTTTAATGAGCAAAATAAAAATAGTTTTCTACTTAGCTTTAGCTTTTATTTTTTATAAAGGCTTTGTTGCATTTCAAAATTTTGAAATTGGTGTTGATGACAGGGTTGCATCTATAGAAGAAAAAGCAGATTTTGAAAAAGAAGGTGAAGTAATTGGTCTCATGATGTACTTGGGCGACCCACCAGAATTATATGAACATTTATTAACTAAGAATAAATCTAGGTGTTTAGAAATGAGACAAACAGCAGAAGAGAGCTCCTCTGCATACTATGAATGCGCAAGAGTGAACGCCGTCCTTAAAGGTGGAAAAATTGTAAGCATTATTAATGAAATTGAAGTTATAGAATAATTATTAAATTAAAATTTATTTGAAATTTCTATATTTGCACCATAGTCAGGTACATCACTTATAAAATTATAATTAGAGCTCATCTTTAAATCAAATCCATTTATGTTATTTGTATATGAGAAACTAGTATTTTCAAAATTATTCAGATCAAATACAAATTTCATTTCATCAATTGGCACATACCCTACAGATAAATAAATTTCATTACTATGACCTTTGCCGTTAGATTGAAATCTCTCAAAATTTCCAACGAATGACCATCCTGTTATGGAAGTGACATCAAAACCATAACCAATTCTAAGATTATGCTTTGATTTATTTTCTACATTATAATTGTAAACTGTACTTTGACTATTAAGATAATAAAATTCTGCATCTGATGATGGGCTTAGATCTGCAATATATTCTAATCGACCATGGTGATTAATAATTTCATCTTCTTCTTTATCTGTATCTGTTTTATCTAAAAGGACACCAAGTGTTATTAATGCTGATTTAATATTTTGCTCTTTATAAAGTAGTGCATCAGCTAAACTATCTCCAACAACAGTTCTTTCTCTAAATGCTTTTAGTTTTGTGTACCCTAAATCTAATTTAATACCTGGATTGAGATTTAAATCTTCATCAACTATTCTTTTTCCAAAATTAAATGATCCATATATCTGTTGACCTTCTCGGTTTCCCTCTAAAATGTTACCATAAATAACCCTTTTTTGATCTATATCTAGTAAACTAACTCCAATTAATGCATCTGTAAAAAAATGATCGTCTCTAAGTTTGGTATCATATAGGGCAAAACTATATGCATCTGTCTCTAATTTTGTTCCACTGCTTCCAATATCAACATTATCATTTGCATACTGAAAAACGTATCCATGCATAGCATCTCTGTCATCATCTTTAATTTTATCAGCACCAACTGAGATACCATAACTGTGAAAGTCTCTTGATGATGAATTTATAGATTTATTTTTACCTAAGCTAATTCTACCTTCACTCCATTTAAACCAATCCTCACTATCATAACTTCTATCAATTTCTTTTTTAGAATTTTTAAGAGCACTAACTAATTTTGATATTTTTTCATTTGTAAAATCAATTTCTGCATTAAGATTTGATAAATTATCTTTATTTTTATGTCTTCTTAACCACTCAATTCGATGAAAGATTGGAAGAGTATTATTTTTAATTATACGTTTTGATAATTCAACATTAGCTTCAATGATTGCTTTAACATCATCGTTAGCTGATGCATCAGCACAAGTAATTGTACCAGCGCAAGCTACACTATATTCAAAAATTGTGTTAGTGCCAGTCTGAGACTGTCTGCTATCTGTATCTTGTGTAATATATAATTTTGTAAAATTTGCTGAAAAAATAAATCCAGCCATGATTGAATTTCCTGAAGATGAAACTTGGTCACTAAATGAATATGACTGAGAAAATTCCAAAGTGCTCACATCCCATGGGGTTGTTAATGTATATTTATGAATTGAGTCTGAGCCATTTCCACCTATATAAAATATAGTTCCACTTGAATGAAATTGAATACTTCTTGGGTTACTTTCTTTACTAGTTAAAGCTGAAGATTGAGTTGAATCTTTTGTTGCAGTCTTTACATCCCACGGGGTGGACAATGTAAATTGTTGTATTACTTCTGTTTGATTACCAGTGACATACATTTTGGTTCCATCAGTTTTAAAAGCTAAAGATCTTAATTGATTTTCATCTGATACATTAAAATCATCATCATATTGTAATGTAGAAGTATCCCAAGCCGTAGTTAAATTGTATTGTCTAACTGACAACTCAGCATTATCTATAACATACATCACTTTCCCATCTGGTTTGAATTTTATTGCATGAGGTTTGTCTATGTTAGTTAAAGGTGTTGAAGAGGTTTTAGTAGCAGTGTTAATATCAAATGGAGTGCTTAAAGAATACTGAATTACACTATCAGTTGTAGAGGTAGTATCCTTTTCACGATTTGTTACATACATAATTGTTCCATCTGGTTTAAAGTTTATTTGTCTTAAGCCATCAGCGTCTGAGGAAATATCTTTTGATTGTTTAAATTCTATAAAAGCAAAAGCATTAGAATAAAATAATGCTAAAAAGCTAAATACAAAAAATGATGTCTTGAGAATTTTTTTCACCTTAGCAGATTAATGAAATTGGGATAAATACAACCGTGTTGGTGCCCAAATCGAATTAAATTTGTTAGCTATAATATCATTTGAGAGCATTCTCACATCTCATGTTGACAACTGACCAAAATGGGTGGAAAAAACAACTTGTAAGACTTTAATAGAGATCATGATTAAAATTACAAATAAAACTAATGAAGAACAAATCTTCAAAATTATTAATGAAAATTTTAGTCAGTTAGCACCCTCATATTATTCGTTGGTAACTCATTGGTTTATTAATGCTTATAAAAATTTTAAAGGTATCGATAAGTATATAATTTTAATTTATCTGATTAATAAAGACTTTATTCACTATAGAAAAAATGGACTAATGGTTGATTATGATACGTTTTATAAGGATAAAACACTAGAAATTCCAAATATTAATATTTCAGATATTGCAAGAGACCTTCTTATACCTAAGGAAAATGTAAGAAGAAAAATATCTGAATTAGAGGAAAAAGGTATTATTAAAAGAGCAGGAAAAAAGATCTTTATTGAAAGACCTGGCTTTATACAAGCAAAAGCTAATATAACTTTAAAAGATTTTAGTAGTTTGGTTTCTACGTTTAGTGAAATTTTAAAAGATAAAAAAATAATTAAAGAACCTTTAAACACAGATCAAATTTCAAATTTAATTAAAGAAAATTTTTCTTTTTGTTGGTATCAATTTTACAAATTTTTATTCATGTTTTCTAACCGTTGGAAAACAGATACTAAAACTCTGGATTTAGAAACAATATGTGTGGGATTAATTGTAATGATTAATACTGTTCAAAATAGAGGTTTCAAAGACAAGAATTTAGATAGACAAAAATATTTTAAAGCAGTTCAAAAATCTAATCACATTGGTATTAACGCATTTTCTATAGCTGATATTACGGGAATTCCAAGGGCTACCGTTGTAAGAAAATTACAATTTTTAATCGAAAACAAATTTTTAAATATTAGTGAAAAAAAACTTTATAACTTTGCTATGGGGACACAAACTAAACAATTTAAAGTGCTCACTAAATTACAAGATAAAAATATGAAAGCTTTGGGTAAATTTTTGTATAAGGTTTTTAATCAGATTAAAATAATAAACACTAATTAGATTTTCTTAAAATAAGAACAAAAATTACAGACGTTACCATCATCACTAATGCATAGGCAGCTGTGGGCACCATATAAATAATATTATCAAATAATTGAGTAGCAACAAAAACTGCTAAAGTTCCATTTTGTAAACCACATTCTAAAGAGATAGCTCTTTGTTGAGGTGTCCCTGATGCAAAAAATTTAGCAACATAAAATCCTATCACCATCATAGTTACATTTAATATTAAGGCTATTAAACCTGCTCGAGTTAAAAAGCTTACAATTTTATCCCATTCTTCAATATATATTGCAGCAAAAACAAGTAAAAATAATGCAATAGAAAATCTTTGAATAAACTTCAAATTTCTAATCACTAAATCACCAGTAAAGTGTCTAATAATCATTCCAATTATTACTGGAACCGTAACTACAAAAAACATTTTTAAAGAAATGGATACCATTGTTATTTCTCTCTCAACATAGGTGATATCAAATAGATTAATTGAATTGATCACAATGAATGGCACTGTTACTATACTTAATAAGCTCATAACTGCTGTCAGTGATATTGATAGCGCTACATCACCCTCTGCAAATTTTGTAAGAACATTGGAGGTTACACCCCCTGGAGCAGCTGCAATTAGCATTACTCCTAAGGCCATTTCAATTGGCACACCTAAGGTAATGATAAGTAGATAGGCAACGATTGGTAAAACAATCAACTGACAAATAAAACCAATAAAAAAATCTTTAGGGTTTTTTACAACTCTTAAAAAGTCATCTACTGTTAAAGAAGCTCCTAGACCAAGCATAATAATAGCTAGAGCGATTGGAGCGATGTTGGTTACTATTTCCATTAGTTTAATTTAAAAATTTATGCATAGTTCCACCCATTTTGATCATTTGTCAACCCATTTTGGACAGTTATAAAGAATAAAATAAATTATCAAACATAAAACTATAACTAATAAATTTAATTTAATTTTAACACCCGTAAAGATGTATTTATTTTACATACGTTAGTCAGCATAGATAAAATTATAAGATTTATATCTTTTAAAAGATGGTGTTTAAAAAAAGCAAAAACTATCCAATTGATATTAAAGTGAGATCATCACTTAATTTTCCAGATTTAGAGCTGTCAATTATTTTTTTACTAATATCTGATAAATGTTTTTTCGAATCTTTTGTGTAGTTATCTTCAATTATTTCAATTGAACCTTCAATACCTATTTCTTGTCCTTCATCATTTAAACTTTCAGATAAGCCATCTGTAAATACATAAAATTTATTTCCATTTAAAACTTGTTTATTAATTTTATAAATTGATTTATTTTTTTGGTGAATAACCCCCATCGGCGGTGCTTCACTATCAAAATTTTGGTATTTACCATTTTTATCTCTAATAATAGCTGGCTGATGTCCTCCATTTACCCATGAAACTTCTTTGGTAATTAAATCATATTTTCCAAGAACACATGTCACAAACATGCCTGATGTTTTGGTGAGAAATAAATCGTTATTCATATGAAGCATCATTTCATCTGGATCCACCTGATCTCTTGACATGACTTCAAATAAAGTAGAAGCTTTTGCCATCACCATTCCAGCATGAACTCCCTTACCTGCAACATCTGCAATTATAAAATTAATACTATCATTATGAGGATAAAAACTAAAAAAATCACCTGAAACTTCTCTCGAAGCAATATTAATTCCTTGCACAGGATAATTTTGTAAATCTCTTTTTGGTAAAAAATTTTCTTGAACTTTTGCAGCCAAATTTACTTCTTTGGAAATTCTACTTCGCCACTTTTCTTTTTCATTTTCACTAATCTCAAGCTTGTTCATCAATTTATTATAATAAAGTCCTATTACCCCTCCTGCAGTGAAAGGATCTTGTGGGCCTCTGATAGAGAGATCTCCACTTTCAGACTGTTTTTCAAGGATTGAAATTAAATCATGTTCTACTGACACTGCATTATGTTCAGCAATATTTAATCCTAATTCCTCTTGTAAAGGAGTTACTCTTAATGGATAAAAATAATTTAAAATTTTTAAAATAATATAGGATCCAAAAAATGCGAAAGCGCCAATTGCTAATATTCCTATAACCTGGACTTCAATTTGCTCTAACCTTGTAAGTCCTGTTCCTAATTTTTCTAAATCACTGAACAAACCAACTGAAATAGTTCCCCATACACCTGCTCCTAAATGAACTGGCACTGCACCTACAACATCATCTATCTCATATTTGTTTAACAGTTCATTTATAAAAATTGCTATAATTGCACCAATAATACCAACGAAAATTGCCGTAACTGATGTCATTGAATTACAACCAGCTGTTATAGCAACCAATCCTGCAAGAGGACCTAATATTACATAAAACGGATCTGGTTTTTTAAAGAGTAAAAATGAAATACCTAGTCCAGTTAACAACCCAAAAGCAGCAGAAAGAAATGTATTTATCAATATTAATGGCACTGTTTCATCCATTGCTCCATTACTTCCACCATTAAAACCAAACCAACCAAACCATAAAATTAAGGTTCCTAAAACGGCTAACGGAAAACTAGAGCCAGTAAATTTACCTTTATTAGACTCAGAATATTTGCCAATTCTTGGCCCTAAAATTAATACAGCAGCGAGCGCAATCCATCCTCCAACAGAATGAACAATAGTACTACCAGCAAAATCAACAAAACCAAGTTCTGTCAACCATCCAGTAGTTTTTACTCCTCCCGTAACAGCCAGTAACTGCGTTACAGCATCATTCATCTTATTTAGATAACTGGATGACCAAGCCCAATGACCGACAATTGGGTAAATTATGCCAGTTGCGATTATCGTTATTATTAAATATCCATTAAATTTCATTCTTTCAGCTACAGCGCCAGAAACTATTGTTGCAGCAGTTGCAACAAACATTGCTTGGAATACAAAATATGTCATGTAATCAGCTTTTTCGGTTTTAAAGAAAAAAAGATCTGTTCCAAAAAAACCGTTATAACTTGTCCCAAACATTAAGCCGAAACCAAAAATCCAAAAAACTACAACTGCTAAACCAAAATCAGCAGCATTCTTAAGAGCAACGTTAATGCTATTTTTGTGTCGTGAAAGACCAGTTTCCATACACATGAAACCAGCTTGCATGATAAAAACTAATATTGCACAATCTATAACCCAAAGAGTATCAACAAACGATTTTACAGATTCCAAACTAATACTTTCCATTTTTTTATCAATTTATAAATATCATCTATAAATTTATTTTAAAATTTATCAATCGTTATAGATGCGATTAATTAGCTAAAATTAATAATAGCTCTTAAAATTTCTTATTTACCAATTGCAATAATTGTTAAATCATCATCAAGAATATCGTTATCTTTTTTAACACCATCTTCCACAATTTCTTTTTTTAAACTTTTTAAACGAATTTCTTCTGTCGCACTTGTTAATTCTTTTTGTAATGAAGTGTTTGAGTGTTTTAGAATTAATTCTTTTACACCATCAATTCCTATTTCTTGTTTATTTTCATCCAAGCATTCTGAAAATCCATCTGTAAAACAGTAAATTCGTCCACCATTTAATTTAAAGCTTTCTAATTGATAAACGCTTTCATCTTTATGCTTAATCACTGCCAAAGGCATTGAGCTTGAAGGATATTCTTTAAAATCTTTACCCACTTTTAATAATGTTGGCTGATGTCCAGCATTTGCAATTTCAACTAAATCTGTTTTCAAATTATATCTTCCAACAATTGAGGTAATAAAGGTACCAGCAGGATTGGTTTCTTTTAAATCATTATTCATCTCTAATAAAATTTCATTAGGCTTAAATTTTTGCTTAGCGAAGATCTTAAATAAAGTAATAGCTTTTGCCATAACCATCCCTGCATTTACCCCTTTTCCTGAGACATCAGACAGGGTGAAATACACCTCATCATCATGAAGGTAAAAATCATAAAAATCTCCCGAGATTTCTCTTGCAGGAATATTTAATCCAAATATTGGATAATTTTCTATATCTCTTTTTGGCATTAATCGTTGCTGAACATTCATTGCAAGTTTAATTTCTTTAGAAACTCTATTCTTCCATTTGTTTTTTTGCTTTTCACTTTGTTCCAATTTGTTCATTATGACATTATATTGCGTGCCAATAATTCCACTGTCAGTAAAAGGATCTTGTGGTGCGCGGCTTGAATAATTGTCTGATTTTGCTTGATTAGTTAATACCTCAAGTAATTCGTGCGTGTCCGTTGATGCATTGTGTTCTGAAATATTTAAACCAAGTTCTTCATGAATTTTACTTACTCTTAGAGGGAAAAATGAATTAATAGTTTTTAATATTAAATAAGAACCAATGAAACAAAAAGCACCAATTGAACTTATGCCAATTAGTTGAATATATATTTGTTCTAATCTTGTTTTTTCAACGCCCATCAATTCAAAATTTGCAAACAAAGCAACTGCAATAGTTCCCCAAATTCCACATGCTAAGTGAACTGGTATTGCGCTAACCACATCATCAATTTTAACTTTCTCAAGTAATACAATTGTTGAGCCTGAAATAATTCCA
>ENA-ORDR01001467-ORDR01001467.1-marine-metagenome-genome-assembly--contig:-NODE-1467-length-10926-cov-4.468154_pt1 | contig 10926 bp, 10 predicted proteins | sample MGYA00240993_ERZ508538 | MGnify/ENA primary metagenome ERZ508538 (study PRJEB26207, sample SAMN05421999) | marine metagenome | isolation source: Monterey Bay, California, USA | place: USA:Monterey Bay...
TTATTTATATGTCTCCTGAATTATTATAAATATATTTAAAGTCTGGATTTGGATAATTTGATCCAGTTAAGAGTGATATTTTTTCTACTGGAATAACATTTATAAGATTAACATTATTATTAAAAGAAAAGAAAATATCCTAATGAAAAAAAATATATTAATTCATTCTATTGCTTTTGCTCCTGATGGAGTTTCAACAGCATATCTTTATAATGATCTTGTTCTTGGGTTTAAAAATAGAGGGTATGATGTATCAGTTTTAACTTCTACGCCTCATTATAATATCACTAAAGAATCTCTCGAAGAACAGCCATTACAAAAAAAATTTTTTGGTCTTCTATAAACCAGTATTTATAATGGTGTTAAGGTTTACCATATCCCATTAAAAAAATATAAGAATCTGTTCTCTCCTCATGCAATTATAACATCTGTTGATGAAGGTCTTAGTCTAGACTTTCCTGAAGCAATAAAGAATGAAAGAAGGTTATTCAAAGAATGTATTAAAAGCACTCAAAGAGAAGGCTTAATTCATTCATTCTTTTCAGAAAGGGCCATAACAAAAATACCTGAGTTAGCAAGTGGTAAGCCAGTAGAACTTAAAAATATTGGTGTTATTGGTGGTGGCACAATGGGTACAGGAATTTCTATGGCTGCTATGAATGCAGGATATAACGTTATTATGATAGAGCAGAATCAAGGTGCAATTGATAAGGCTTTAGAAAAAATAAATTCTACATATGAAAGAAATGTTAAATTAGGAAGAATTACATCAGATCAAAAACAACAAATAATGAATCTTTTTTCTGCTACCATTGATATGAAAGAGCTTAATAATAGAGATTTAATCATTGAAGCTGTTTTTGAGAACATGGAAGTTAAAAAAGAAGTTTTTATTAAATTAAATGATATTTGTAATAAAAGTTGTATTTTAGCTTCAAACACTAGTTATTTAGACGTTAACGAAATTTCAACTGTTGTAGATAATCCTTCAAGGGTGATTGGTCTTCATTTCTTTTCACCAGCAAATATAATGAAATTATTAGAAGTTGTTGTAGCTGATAAAACTTCAGAAGATACTGTTGCTACAGCTTTTATGCTTGCAAAAAAGATGAAGAAAGTTCCTGTTCGTTCTGGAGTATGTGATGGGTTTATAGGTAATAGAATTCTTTCTAAATACCTTGTTGGTACTTATCACATGGTGGAAGATGGAGCTAGTCCATTCCATATTGACAAAGTATTGAGAGAATTTGGATGTGCAATGGGTGTTTTTCAAGTGATTGATCTTGCTGGAGGAGACATCGGCTGGGCAACTAGAAAGCGAAAAGCCCCTTTTCGACATAAAGATGATAGGTATGTTGAAATAGCTGATAGAGTTTGTGAAAAGGGATGGTTTGGACAAAAAACCTCTAAAGGGTATTACCTTTATGGTGAAGACATTGATTTTTTAACTCCAAATCCTGAAATCGAAGTTATATGTAGTTCAGAAAGAGAAAGGGCTGGTATAATTCCAAAGACTTTTTCAGATCAAGAAATATTAGATAGATATATTGCAGCAATGGTATATGAAGGAACTAAGATTTTACAAGAAAAAATTGCCATAAGACCATCAGATATAGATGTGGTCTTTACCAATGGTTATGGGTTTCCTAAATGGAGAGGAGGACCTATGAAATATGCAGACATGATTGGTTTGGATAAAATATTACTAAATATTCAGAAATTTTCTGAAGCAGATAGTAGGTTCTGGTCTCCACCACAATTATTAATAGATTTAGTAGATAAAAATAAAAATTTTGATAGCCTTAATTAAGGCTATCAAAAAATAATTATTTAGATTGTTGGATCTGGATTAACTTTAACTACTAATTTGCCAAAGTTTTTACCATTTAATAAACCTATGAACGCGTTAGGAGCATTCTCAAGTCCATCAACAAAATCCTCTTTATACTTAATTTTGCCTTCTTGAATCCATTTTGATAAAGCAATAATCGACTCTTCTCTTTGGTCGTAATGGTTAAAGACAATAAAGCCTTTTATCATCATTCTTTGTGTCAAAACTTGCCTGAATAAGAGTGGTAACCTGTCTTTTCCATCTGGTAAACTAGTCGCATTATATAAAGAAATTAGTCCACAAACAGGAATTCTTGCGTAATCATTCAAGAGTGGCATTACAGCTTCAAATGTTATTCCTCCAACATTTTCCCAATAAATATCTACCCCGTTAGGACATGCTGATTTAAGTTTCGCTTTAAAATCAGAATCTTTATAATTTACACATTCATCAAATCCTAATTCAGATTTTGTGAAATTACATTTTTCTTCTGAACCTGCTACGCCTACAACTCTACAGCCATAAATTTTTCCAATTTGACCAACTGTAGCACCCACGGCTCCAGAAGCTGCAGAAACTACAATTGTTTCACCTTTTTGTGGTTTAGCAAAATTATGCATGCCAACATAAGCGGTCGTACCAGGCATGCCTAAAACGCCAATTGACGTTGACAACGGAGCCATTGAAGGATCAATTTTTCTAAGCTCTTTTGCATCAACAGTTGGGTTGTCTTGCCACCCAGTTCTACCTTCTACAAAATCACCTTCTTTAAAATTATCAGATTTACTTTTAATAACTTGGCTTAATGCACCAGCTTCCATAACATCGCCAATTTCAACTGCCTTTGCATAGCTTTTAGCGTCATTCATTCTTCCACGCATATATGGATCTAACGACATATATATTGTTTTTAAAAGAACCTCCCCATTATTTGGTTCCCTGATATCTTCTTTAACTGTTTTAAAGTTTTGTAAAGTGGGTTCCCCGTGTGGGCGCTCATTAAGTAAAATCTTTGTATTCATAAAAGTTTCCCCTTCAAGAAAAAATAAATTAATACTGTCTTTATCATGTTGAAATTATATCCGATACTTTGAATGGTAATATTTGAAAATTAAAGTTGAAAATAAGGATCCTAACCCTAAAAATATGAAAGATAAAAACCATGCTAGATGACTCGTCTGCCCTCCAAAATTATCCAAAATAAAACCTATAACAGGTCCCCCCAAAGCTCCTCCGAAGAAACCAACCATAGAATGAAGAGCTAACCTTACTCCTCTATCTTCAGGTTTACCATTTACAACTGCACCAGTTGTTAGTGAACCTGAGTCTAGTACTATGAGAGCATTATATATTAACAACATTAAAAGAGCTAACCAAAAACTAAACCAAAATGAAATAGCCGTTAAAATTGAACCTATAAAACATATTAGCCCCATCTTACTTACTATTTTAGCCCTATCTTTCCCAATACAGTACTTAGCTCCATAAATAGATGCAAAAATACCAAGAAAACCCATTAAGCCAATACAATTAGCTATAAATGCGTCGCTTACTGAATTATTGAAATGATTTGACAAAAATAAGATACAAGGAAATGTCCAACTTCTAAAGCCAAATAGTTCATAAGTGTGCCCTCCATAACCAAGTATGAATGGTAATGCTTTTTTATTTTTAAATGTACCAAATATTGGAACTATTACTTTAATTATTCCTTGATAAGGTTTTTTATTTATTTCTTCAATCTCTCTTCCAGAAAATAATAATAAAGGGAATGCACATAAGAAAAGAATTACTGATGCAAATATAAAAGCATGTTCCCAAGATATTTGATAACTCTTTAAAATACCAAAAAGTGAGAATGAGAATGCAACGCCTAACCCAAAAAAAGAAGTGTAAACAGCTACGTATTTTTCTCTGGAGATCTTGTTAAGTCTAGAGTTAAGGATTTGTAATCCAGGCATATAAGTGCCAGCAAGACCAGCTCCTACAAGTGACCAACATAAGGATGCATTAAGTGCATTACTTGCAAAAAAAGAAAATAGTAATAACCCAGAGCATCCAAGAAGTGAAGAAAAACAATATAGTTTTCTTGCATCAAAAGTATCTGTCATACTGACTAAAAATGGTGTTGCTATTACGTACCCAATATAGAAAGATCCACTTATCCATCCTGCTTCACTGTTAGATAAGTTCCATTGTGATTGAAGTTCTACTAAATAGATTGGCCATACCGCAAATCCAGTCATGGAAACCATTTGTACAAAACAACTTAAAACTAAAATTCGTGGCATTTTATTTATTTAAACTATCTTTTTAAAAATATTAACTGTTTCATTTAACAAGTTTATTAATTAATGTAGATTATACACTGTTTTATACTTGTCCATTAAATTAAGGGTTAAAAATGACAACTTTAAAGGAAATAATGTCGCCAAAATCAATAGCAATTGTAGGTGCATCTGATGATAAAACTAGAATCGGAGGACGCCCTTTATCAAATATGATTGAAAAAAAATTTTCTGGTGATATTTATCCAATTAACCCTAATAGAGATCACGTGCAAGGAATGAAGGCATATCCTTCTTTACTAGATGTTAAAGATGATCTTGATTTTATTCTAGTGGCAGTACCATCTAAATTAGTTGTTTCTGTCTTAGAGCAGGCAGTCATTAAAAAAGCTAAAACTGCATTAATATTTTCTTCTGGATTTTCTGAAATAGGTGGTCAAGGTGAAGTTTTTCAAAACGAAATTAAGAAAATTAGCCAAGATAGTGGTTTAAGGGTAATTGGACCAAATTGTTTAGGGCTTTTCAATTCAGCAAATAACTTTTTTCCTACTTTTACAACCACGGTTAATAGAACAACTCCCATACCAGGAGACATTGCAATCGCTAGCCAATCGGGAGCATATGGCAGTCACATTTATATGGTTGCCCATGAAAGAGGTCTTGGTATTAGATATTGGATGACAACTGGTAATGAAGTTGATTTGTCAGTTGGCGAAACAATTCAAATGATGGCTGAAGATCCAGAAGTTCATACAATAATGGCTTATGCTGAAAGCGTTAAGGATGGAGAGCAATTCACAAAAGCTTTAGATGCTGCAAGATCTGAAAAAAAACCTGTTATATTTATGAAAGTTGGAAGATCTGAAGTTGGAGCAGCTGCTGCAAATTCGCACACTGCTTCATTAGCTGGAGAAGACGTTATTTATGATGAAGTTTTGAGAGCTCATGGGGCTTATAGAGTCAAAAGTACAGAAGAAATGCTAGATATTGCTTATGCAACCAGAGCAAAAACTTATCCAACAGGAAAAAATTTAGGAGTTGTAACAATATCCGGAGGTGGAGGAGTGTTAATTGCAGACGCTGCTGCTGATGAAGGTTTAACGGTGGGACCAATGCCGCAAGATACTCAAGATGAGTTGAAGAAGTTAGTTCCTTTTGCATCCCCAATGAACCCTGTTGATGTGACAGCTCAATTTTTTAATGACTTATCTATTGTTCCAAAATTTACTGACCTAATGTTATCTAGAGGTGGTTATGATGCTTTGATTGGTTTTTGGACGACTGTTCCCGGTTCACCTATTTTATCAAAGCCATTACTTGAATCATTGAAAAAAGCTATGAAAGGTTATGACGATAAACTTTTTATTAATTGTATGGTTGCCAATGAGGATATCGTAAAAACATATGAAAATGCAGGGTTTCTTTGTATAGAAGATCCAACTAGAGCTGTGGTGGCAATGTCCGCTCTAATGTTCTTTGGAGAAGAATTTAAAGATAAGCATTTTGTTAATGATTTTAATAAAAAAGACTTTGTAGTTCAAATTCCAAATAAAAAGTTAAATGAAGTTGATTGCAGTCAAATTCTCAGAAATTTTGGATTACCGATTGTTACATCTACGTTAATTCGGAACAAAGATGAATTAAAGTCTATTTTTAATGAAGATAACAACAATTATGTTATGAAAATTGTTTCTCCAGACATTCAGCATAAAACAGATGTTGGAGGAGTGAAATTAAATATTGGAAATATTGATAACGCAATCAAATCTTATGAAGAAATTCATTTAAACATAAAAAACAATGCGCCTAACGCTGTTATTGACGGAGTTATGATTTCTCCAATGGTTAAGGGTGGAATTGAATGTATATTAGGTGCCAAAATTGATCCTGTATTTGGTCCTATAGTTATGTTTGGTCTTGGTGGTATATATGCAGAAGTAATGAAAGATATTGCCTTTGCTGAAGCTCCTATATCTCATAAAAAAGCTGAAAAAATGGTATTGTCTCTTAAAGGTAAAGACTTATTTTATGGTGCTAGAGGACAGTCATCGATTGATATAGAAGCCTTAAAAGAGATTATTGTTAACTTATCAAATTTTATAGCTGCAAACTCTAATCAAATTGATCAAGTTGAAATGAATCCGGTTCTTGTAAGTGATAAACAAGTGATAGCTCTTGATGCCTTAATAGTGACTAAATAAATTTAACCTAAGGAGAAAATATGCCAGAAATTTTAAAAGGTTCACTGGGACCAGAACAACAATTCAAAAAATATTTATCTGAAGGTAAATTTATGATTCAAAAAAGTAAAAGTTTGAATCAATTTTTCTTCCATCCAAGAGTAGCTTTTCCAGGAAGTGGCGAAAGAGATTTAGAGTGGTTAGAGGCATCAGGTAATGGTGTTGTTCATAGTACTACATGTAATAGGAGATTGCCGGAGAAGGGTGGGGATTTTAATTTATCATTAATTACACTTGATGAAGGCCCAAGAATGATGGCAAGAGTTGAAGGTATAGATCCAGATAAAGTTGAAATTGGTCAAAAAGTAAAAGCTAGAATTTCTTCTTTAAAAGGGGAACCAGCAATTATATTTGATGTATTGTGAAGGTGAGTAGTATGATTAAAAATGACATAAATAAATTAAGAGGTAAAACTGCTGTTGTTGGTTTGGCTGAAAGTGGTTGTGGTATAGCAGCAGGTTGGAGTGCTATGGAAATTATGGCTAACTCCGTTCATGATGCGCTCGATGATGCTGGAATAAAATTAAGCGAAGTTGATGGAGTTTTTGCAGCTACAGCTTTCCATTCTATGGCAGCGATGTCATTGTCAGAATATCTTGGAATAAAGCCAAAATTTGCAGACGGATCGCAAATTGGGGGTTCTAGTTTTTTATCTCATATTTTAACAGCTGCAATGGCTCTTGATGCAGGGTTAATAAATGTAGCAGTGATTGCCTATGGTTCGAACCAAAAAAGTATTGGTGGATTTAAAACTATTTCTGAAGCAATGCCTTATGAAGCTCAATATGATCCAAGAATGCCAGTTACTGCTTATGCTCTGGCTGCTAAAAGATATATGTACGAGTTTGGAGCTACTAGAGAAGATCTGGCAAATATAGCTGTTTCTGCAAGAGATTGGGCACTTTTAAATCCTAGAGCCTATACCCATAATGATGGTCCTTTGAGTGTAAACGATGTTTTAAGTGCAAGACCAATAGTAGACCCACTTGGAAAACTTGATTGTTGTCTTGTGACGGATGGTGGGGCAGCAATTGTAATGACACGCGCTGACAGGGCAAAAGATACAAAAAACACTCCGATATTTATGTTAGGTGCAGCAATGGAACATCATCATCGAATGGTTTCAGAGATGCCAGACTTAGTTAGAACATCGGCAATAGATAGTGGTAGAAGAGCTTTTGAAATGTCAGGTTATTTACCTAGTGATATGGATACAGTTCAACTTTATGATGCATTTACAATCAATACATTATTGTTTTTAGAAGATTTAGGATTTTGTAAAAAAGGTGAAGCTAGAGACTTAGTAAAGAATAATAATATAGGCCCATCTGGTAAGTTAAGGGTAAATACTAATGGAGGAGGGCTTTCTTGCGTTCATCCTGGAATGTATGGTCTTTTTGTAACACTTGAAGCTCTAAGGCAATTAAGAAACTCTTCTGGAGACAATGTAGGAACAAGGTTAGACGGAGGATGGATTGATAATGCTAAACTATCAGTTGCGCACGGCAACGGTGGAGTTCTTTCTAGTCAAGTGACAAATATATGGGGAACCGCTGAAACTATATAATTTAAGAAGCTTTAAGTTCTAAATAATAAAATATTCCAGTTTCTTTATTAAATTTCACTTTTAATTCACCCTTAACTGTTACAGGATCAAATGAAAAATCAATAGCTTGATCTGAATTGATCTCAATAACTTGCGAAGGGCCTACGTGATAATGAAAGGGACAACTTAAAGGATAGGGACCTAAAAGAAAATTCTTTTGTTTTTCAGATTGTTCTAGAGGAAACATATAGCCCATTAAAGTAACTACTTTGCCATTATATTGTTTAATTTTTTGATTATATTCTGGTTTTATAAGACAGTAATCAAACCCGTCTTTATCAATAGTACAATCTTCTATTTCTTTAGTTTGAGAAAATAGCTGCCAAGGTAAAGCATCTCCTGTGACTTTCAATGGTTCATATAAATCTTCAACAATTATATTTTCATCAGGATCAATTTCATTAAGATTAAATTTTTCAAAGCTTAATGCATTTAAAGAAAACAGTGAAAATATAATTATTAAAAAAAAAGTAATGTTTGATGAAGTAATGTTTTTCATAATTTACTCTATTTCCTTAAAAATAAAGTTTTAACTATTAAGTAAAATTGATCTGATATTTTGTTTATATACTTTGATACAAGGTATAAGACAAGTTAGAAAAGAAGCAACCATTACTATTAACCATACAGCGAACAAATTAAAAACAAAATCAAATTGTAGTGATATCATATTTCTTCCAATCAAGGAAAAGTGTTGAACACTAATATAGGTTGTGCATCCAATTATTATACCAAAAATACTTCCTAACAGAGATATTGACATGCCTTCAATTAAAATTAATGAAAAAACTTTCCTTTTTGTAAACCCGAGAGTTCTTAAAATTGCTAAATCATATTTACGATCATTTATATTATTTAGGAGCGTAAAGAGTATTCCAACAAATGATAGCGATATGATTAGTATACTTAAGTATTTAATAACCATATGTGCATCACCAGTTAATTTAAATAATTTTGAAATTTCATAGCTAGGACTAGCAGCTTGCATATTCGTATTTTTATTAATTAATCTTGGAAAAGAAAAAACTGAACTTTTATTTTTATATTTTAATAATAATGCTGTAACTTCTAATTTAGAATTAATATTAACAGTTTTAGAATTAGTTTCATTAGAATGAAGGCGCCAAACACTATCTAAACTTGTCAGAATTAGGTTATCTAATATAGTGCCTGTTTTATTTAATATTCCAACTACTTTATATGGTTGTTCGGCATGTACATCACCTGTATCAATCAGACCGTGAGAACCTACAAAAAATTTATTCATCTTTAATTGTGTGTAATTAGCTACATTATAACCAATTATAGATTGCATAGGTTTTTCCCATACTTTACCTACTTTAAGATTTGCATTGTATAATTTGAGGATATTTTTACTTGTGCCTACTATCCTGAAGTTCTGAAAATTGTCACCTAGTGAAATTGGGGTGCCGCTCCTAATAGCAGGGTGTTTAATTATATTTAAAGCATTTTTATAACTTATATTACCAGTAGGAATATCGATATGATGTATCGTAGATAAAATTAGCTGAAGAGGGCTTCCTTTAGCTCCAACAACAACGTCTAAATTTGGGTTGTTTTTGTTAAAGGTATTTTTAGTAATCTGGGTTACTAAAATAGACACAGTTATTATTGTCATCCCCACTATCATTAAAAACATGCTGAGCAAAAAATTTAACGGATTAGACTTTAAATAAAGATATGAAATTGAAAATATATTTATAACTCTTCTCCTAATTTCAAGGTTTGAGAAAAATTAAGAATAGACTGCACACGTTTATCATGAGTAATAAGAATCAAGGATGCTTTACATCGTGCACTTTCATCTTTAATAAATTGAGAAATTATTTCAGCATTTTTATCATCAAGAGATGAAGTAGGTTCGTCACAAAAAATCCATTTGGGGTTACCTATAAAAGCTCTGGCAACTGCAAGTCTTTGTTTTTCTCCAACACTTAATTTTGATACTTTTATGTGTGATTTGTCAGCTAGTCCAACTCTTTGTAAAAGATCATAGAGATTTTTATCTCCAGAACCTTGGGTTGTCTTAGCAAGTTCTAGGTTTTGTTTAATAGTAAATGCATTAATTAAATTAAAATTTTGAAAAACAATTCCAAGCTTGTCACCTCTAAAATAGTCAATTTTATTCTCAACTAAATTATAGAGATTAATATCATCATATAAAACTTTACCTTCAGTAGGTTTTTGAAGTCCACATAATATACTTAGTAAAGTTGTCTTACCAATACCAGAAGGACCCGTGATTAACAGATCCTTCTGATTTTCAATATTAAGATTTATATTTGAAAATAACTTGTGACCATCTATAGAAAATGAAAGATTTTCACAAATTAACATTTTAAATCACTATCCTAAACATTCTTTCAGACTTTTAGCCATGTTCGTAAGGAGTTGTAAATAAAAATCTTTATTTCCAGTAATATTAACTCCAAGAGGGTCCAGAGTTCCTGTTTTAGCGTTAGTCCCTTCAACAACTATCTTAACTAATTTACTGTCAAACTGTGGTTCTTGAAATACGCACGAAGCCTTTGATTTAATAATTTTGTCTTTTATAAAAGAAATTTGCTTAGGTGATGATGCTATATCTCCTTCAAGGGCAACAGACCCAACTGCATTTAACTCAAAAGTTTTTTCAAAATACTGGTAAGCATCATGAAAAACTATGTAAGGTTTATTCTTTATAGGTGATAATTCTTTTATCAATTCCATTTTTAAATTTCTAATTTTATCAATAAATTTTGTTGTGTTTTCATTATATATTTTGGAGTTCTCTGGAAAATAAAGACTTAAGACTTTATTAACTTTTTGTACGATTTTTATTGCATTGTCTGGGCTTAACCAAATATGCACGTCGTCTTCTTTTTCATGGTCATCGTGATCATCATGTTTTTTACCGTGTTTATCATGGTCATCGTGATCATCATGTTTTTTACCGTGTTT
>ENA-ORDR01001469-ORDR01001469.1-marine-metagenome-genome-assembly--contig:-NODE-1469-length-10915-cov-9.270253_pt1 | contig 10915 bp, 8 predicted proteins | sample MGYA00240993_ERZ508538 | MGnify/ENA primary metagenome ERZ508538 (study PRJEB26207, sample SAMN05421999) | marine metagenome | isolation source: Monterey Bay, California, USA | place: USA:Monterey Bay...
TGAAAAAATGGGAGAAGGTATCCAGAAACTAAAGTTATGTGCGGCATAGCTCGAAAGATTAAGGCTAACATTAGTAACCAAAACGCATACCGATATCCTGACCTAGCTAAAGCATACCCACCTAAAGTACCTAAAGTTAATGAAATTATCACAACAGATACGACAACAATCGAAGTATTTATAACTGAGCGCCAAAATTCTTGTTCAATCCATGCCCCTTCATAACCGGTGCCAGTAAATGTACTTCCAGTTTCAGCCAAAGTCTTGATGCCAAAAATCGCATATTTCCAATCTACTTTAGAAAAAAAGTCCGCTTCAACCTTGAAGCTCCCCCAGAAAGTCCAAAGAAATGGAAATACTGCTACAGTCAACCAAAGAAGGACAAAAACAACTAACACCAATGTTAAAATTGTTGGCCGTTTTTGAGATTTTACATTCATAAGCTAGCCCTTAAACAGTTTTCGAGTTAAAATCTCGCCATGTCCTAATTAATATAGGTACGAGCAGTACCCCAACACCTATTATTGTCAGCATTGAGGTAGCTGAAGCAGAGCCAAAATATTGTATTTCTCCACCTCTTAAATCATTATAAATTATCCAAGATAAGGACGTTGCATTAGCTTGAGCCGAAAATCCAATAATTGGTTCAAATACCCTAAAATTATCCATCAACAAGATCAGAGTAATGAATACTACTAATGGCATTATATATGGAATAACGACGTACCAAATACGTTGCCAACGATTAGCACCATCAATCATTGCAGCCTCAATAGTATCTTCTGGCACTGTTTGAAGGCCCGCATAGAAAACAATGAACGAAAATGGTATTGAACCCCAAATCCCATAAACCATTAACATCAACCAAGTCAAAGGTTTTGAGGCTTTTAATGATAAGGAACTATCATTGAAAATTCTTTGCAGAGTTGATCCAATGATACCCTCAGCATCAGTCATCCAAAACAAGATTAAGGCACCTATCAAAGGTGTTACTATCATAGGCAATAAAGACATGAAGATGGTGGGGCCTTTTAATATTTGCGGAAGTGAATTGACGCCTAGAGCAATAAATAAACCAATCACAATAACGAAAGGAGTCACACAAAAAGTATAAGTTATTGTAAATAACAGGGCCTTATAAAAAGGCAAGTTAAGCAATTTCTTAAAGAAACTTGAGATGTTTGGAGAGCTATCCCAAGCAATTCTTACCTCTTCAAAAGCGAGATGGTTTCGGTTTGTATAAGTATTGAAACCATTAAATTTTCCAAGCGGTTTATCTTTTCGAATTTGCTCGGTTGCCTCCGCGTCAACTGAAACTTCTATTTTACAACCAAAGGGGCCACAAACCTCTGCTTCAATTAACACTTTGTCATGTTTGATAAATAATGATTGAGTAAAAACTGAGATTATTGGCAGAGCAATAAATAGTACCATTGCAGCTAACGAGGGTAGAATAAACCACATGAAGGTGCGATGTTTCATAAATAATACCCGCTTAAAGTACTGTGCTGCTTTTAAAAAAATAACGAAGTTAAAGGGAGAGGATTAAACACCTCTCCCTTTATTTATGATTAGTCTAAAAAGCCTTTTTCAATTGCTGCGGCTGTATATGCCGCTTCAATATCGGATAAAGCTTGCTCTGCACTTTCACTTCCCTGCAAGAATTCAGCAAGTTCAGCTCCAGCTGCGCCATGTAAAGTACCCATAAATGGAAGCATTGGATATGGCCCTGTACCGTTTGCCGCAGTTGCAGTTACTCCCGCAGAAGCTGCGCTAGGTTTGTAGCCATCAATTAACCAAACAGCCAAATCATTGTTTGCCATGACCATTTCCTTCGAAATGCCATTCATCATAGCTACAAAAGAAGCCTCAGCATCTACATCAGACACATTAGTTGCTATTGAAAAACCATCCCACCATAAAGTAGAACTTGGCCTTGGACCATTACCTAAGAATGGCGCAGAAGCCACTGCAGTGGTAGAAGTAATTGCCTCAGTAGAACCTTCATCATCCATTATAGGTCCGGCACGAGTTCCCCAGAAATTTGCTAACGCCAAATCTCCAGCCTCCCATAATGCCTGAGTAGCATCAGAGTTAAATGTTAAAAAGTCTGGGTTAGAGTATTCTGTTAATGCCTTCATCATATTCAATGTGGCAATCCCATGCTCGTTATTAATACTTACTTCAGCAGTTCCAGGCTTAAAGAAGTCCGCGCCAGTACCCATGTACATATTAACGAATTCTTCTCCTAAATTCCAACCTGGAGCCGTGTTGAAAGCAAACGGGTGCTCCATCAATCCAGCACCTTTTATAGCCTTGGCTGCTGCTAACACTTCTTCATATGAAGTTGGTGCATCAAGCCCAACTTTTGCAAGAATATCTGTACGATAAAATAAATGTTGAGCATTTGCCATAAATGCAATTGCCATGATTTTACCATCTACTGTTACTAGCTGATGTTTTTGTAAAGATGCGCCATGCTTAGCAACTAGATCATCAAGTGGTCTAACCAAACCTTCTCCCATTAAAGGAACAAGAGAGCTGTTTGCTAGAAGTACAACTGAGTATTCTGCAGGGTTAGCAGTTAAACCAGGAACCTGAAGGCTGTTATGCTCTTTCGAATGGTTTTTTGACATTGTCACACCACCACCCGCGCATTCTTCGGCAGAAGAAACCACTGCACGTAAAGCTGGAAAGTCATTTGCTAGGACGCTTACATGCCCACCTGCAAGACCACATCCAGCATTGGCGATAGTTGTACTGCCAATTATTAAAGCAGCAGATGCAACTATTGATTTAAATTGAAACATTTATATTCCCCCGTGGAAAAAGCAGCGCAATCTTACTGCTTTGATTAATTTACTAATTTCTAAATGACTTCGACACGATCGAATCGAAATACATTTGCATACGAATGCAATTTACGCAGCGAATTAACAAAAACGCAATATAAATATGATAAAAAAACAAATTTTTTTGTAATTTGAAAATTCAACTTTTGTTGTCGTGATTAACTTTGAAAGCTTCCCATGTATCCACAAATTTCTGTTAAGAATACAAAAAAGTGGGTCTTTAAAAATGGGTTTATTCTGATTGTAAAATAAGCAAAACTGAAAATCGTCTCACAACGAGTATCATCAAATAGCGGTCAAACCTCCATCAATCGCGATAGAATGCCCAGTCATAAAACTATTTGATGGATCAGCAGCAAATAAAATGCCTGAGATGATTTCAGAAATTTCCCCCATTCGACCCATTGGCATACCCTTGGTCAAACTTTTTGTTGCTTGCTCTCTGTTATTATCAGAGGTTTCAAAAAAACTTTCCACCATCGCTGTCTTTGTAAATGCTGGACAAATAGAATTTATACGAATTCCATGTTTGGCATATTCAGCGGCTGCTGATTTTGTCAATCCAATTACTCCATGCTTAGCTGCCGAATAGACTGACATTAATGGCGCCGCCACCAATCCTGCTGCAGATGCAACATTTACGATAGAACCAGTTCGCTCAGCTTCTTTATATTGTTTTGCCATCACTGGGAGTTGAGCTTTCATAGCTAAAAAAACAGCCATCAAATCCACATCAATAACTCGTCTCGCAAGCTCATCCTCAATTAATGGGAGCCGAACGACATCATGAGAAATTCCAGCATTATTTAATGCCACATCCAAACCACCAAATGATTCAACAGCCAAATCGACGATCGCGTTATGAGTAGCACTCTTAGTAATATCGCCAGCTAATGTAATCATTCGGTCCGAACATCTTAATTCTCTATCTAAATCATTTAATTTCTCTGCGTCCAAATCAGAAGCAACTACCGAAGCACCTTCCTTTAAGAAAGCCTCAACTGCCTTGGAGCCAATTCCTCCAGTGGCACCTGTTACAATCACTACTTTATCTTTAAACCGCATTAGTTTTAATCCTTTATAATTTGTTCTGCCATATTTGCCAGAATTGGTATAGCGACCGCCATTTTACGCGCTCGCTCAGGATTTGAAGCATTTCCTTCCCGGGCCCGCATGACCACACCTTCTAAAATTGCTGCAAGTCTAAAAAATGAAAATACCAAATAAAAATTCCAATTATCTATCTTTGCAATTCCTCTTTTTTGGCAATACTTTTCTACATAAGCTCTCTCGGTAGGAATTCCCAATTCGCTTCGATTCAAACCATTTAAACCGCGCATACCGCTAGAATAGGGCAATCTCCACTGCATGCATTGATAAGCTAGGTCAGCTAAAGGATGTCCCAATGTAGACAATTCCCAATCTAAAAGTCCGATTATCTTTGAGCTATTTTCCTCAAATATCATATTATCCAATCGATAATCTCCATGAACTAGAGATATTTTTCCATCATCTGGCGGCAGACTGCCTTCGAGAAATGCGATGATATTTTCCATTACTGGTTCTTCTTTCAACCGTGAAATTCTATATTGTTTAACCCATCTATCAGTTTGCCTCGCAAAATAATTTCCAGGCTTGCCAAAATTAGACAGGCCTACTTTGTCGATATCGACAGAATGTAAATCAGCTAGAATTTGACACATGGAGTTATACAAACCTGTTCTCGTAGCTTTATCGACCTCAGGAACACTGGGGTCCCAAAAAATCCGCCCTGGAAGATACTCCATAATGTAAAACATTCGACCCAAAGGGTTATCATTACCATCAGCTAAAAAGAATACTTTTGGAACTGCAACAGCAGTATCTTTTAAAGCTTTGATAACTCGATACTCCCGATCTACAGCGTGAGCAGATTTGAGCAACTCACCAGGGGGCTTAGCTCTTAGCACATATTTTGATTTTTGGGTTATTAATTTATAAGTTGGATTAGATTGTCCAGTTCCAAACTTTTCAATATTTACCAAACTATCAAAATCATCCACGTGAATTTTTAAATAAGAGTTTAGTGCTACCTTATCAATTTCCATACTTTTCATGAGGTCAGCATGGCTTTCAATTGGCTTTAAAACAAGAGAAAATTCTGCTAACGTAGCGAAAATTTTATCTTACCATTGACAGTTGATCATCAGCATCATTTGTTAGCAGTAAATCAAAAAGGAAGTACAAGATGAATCTTGGAATGTCAGATAAAGTAATAAAACTTCGCGCTCAGGTAGCAAAAATGATGCAAGAAGAAATAATTCCTTTAGATAGTGAGTATTTGGCAGAGGTAAACAAGGGTGATCGTTGGCAATTCACAGAACGGCAGACCGAAATTATTGAAACATTAAAATCAAAAGCCAAGGAACGGAACTTATGGAATTTTTGGCTCACTGACTCAAGTAAAGGCTTTGGCCTAACAACAGTTGAATATGCATATTTAGCGGAGGAAATGGGCAAAGCACATATTGGAGCAGAAGTGTTTAATTGTAGTGCACCAGATACGGGCAACATGGAAGTCTTTGAGAGATATGGCACACCCGCTATGAAGGAACGCTGGTTAAAACCACTTTTAAATGGTGAGATAAGATCATCCTACCTCATGACCGAACCAGATGTGGCTTCTTCTGATGCAACAAATCTTTCATTATCATGTGTGAAGGATGGAAATAGCTACATATTAAATGGCGAAAAGTGGTGGGCCTCAGGAGCTGGTGACCCCAGAACAGCTGTTTACATTGTAATGGTTCGAACGCCAAATGATGGACCAAAACACAACCAACATTCGATGATTGTCGTCGATCCCAAAACCACTGGAATTGACAAGCTCCGCCCAATGGAAGTTTATGGTCATGATGATGCTCCGCATGGACATTTTCATATCAAGTTTACAGATGTAAGAGTTCCAGCAGAAAATTTACTCCTGGGTGAAGGGAGAGGTTTTGAAATTTCTCAGGGTAGATTAGGGCCTGGGCGAATCCACCACTGCATGCGAGCAATTGGGCAAGCGGAAAAGGCACTCGAATTAATGACTAGAAGATCTCTAGCGCGCGAGGCGTTTGGCAAACCAATTGCAAAATTGGGCGCAAATTATGATATCATTGCTAATGCTAGACAAGATATAGAAATGGCAAGGTTATTGTGTCTTAAAGCAGCATGGATGATGGACCAAGGGGATAAACGAGCAGCTGCGCCTTGGATTAGCAAAATTAAGGTGGTAGCTCCACTGGTAGCACTGGAAGTTACTGACCAAGCTGTACAGATGTACGGCGCACAAGGAATTAGCCAAGATACACCGCTAGCAAGACAGTGGGCAGGACTGAGAACCTTAAGACTAGCTGACGGCCCTGATGCTGTACACCGTAGACAAGTTGCTCGAGCTGAATTGAGAAAATACACACAAGAAAAAGTATAAAATGAATTATATATTAAGTATTTATTGTAACATGAATATAATACTTTTTTCGTTTAGAATACAAAAAGGAGATATCGATGCACCCTGATTGGGTAAGTGGACTTAGTGGTGGATTACTAATTGGTTTTGCTGCAAGTGCATACCTATTACTGAATGGCCGAATTATGGGGGCTAGTGGAATATTAGGGGGCTTGATAGACCTAACCGGTTATGAAAATTTATTAGAACGTTTGTGTTTTTTGTTAGGTTTAGTACTAAGCCCAATATTGGCTATTCAAATTGCTGGTGGTCACGATACTCAATTAACTTCTAATGTGTATATAATTATCGCCAGTGGACTTTTAGTTGGGATAGGTACAAGGCTAGCAAATGGTTGCACCTCAGGCCATGGTGTATGTGGTATTTCAAGACTTTCATTTAGGGGCATAACCGCAACAATAATCTATCTTCTTTGTGGCGTTGTATCGATCATCTTTTTTAAGAATCTGCTTGGGTTAATTTAATGAAAAATCTAATTGCGCTCTTTTGCGGTGGTTTATTTGGAATAGGCCTTTTTATATCTGGAATGACAGACACAACAAAAGTTCAAGGGTGGCTTGATATATTTGGAAATTGGGATCCAACACTCGCATTTGTACTCTTTGGAGCAATTATTCCAATGGCAATAACTTGGAACATAACAAAAAGGATAAAAAAACCAATTTTCACAGATAGGTTTCCAGAAAAGACTGAACAGAAATTGAATAGACCGCTTATCATAGGATCTATGATGTTTGGAATGGGTTGGGGTCTATCAGGTTTGTGCCCGGGTCCAGCAATGGCTTCATTAAGTTTTGGGGGATGGCAAGGATTAATGTTTTTCTTTACTATGGCCATTGGCATGTTATTCACTCCCCTTATAGCCAAATATTTGAAATAAATTGATATTGAGGCTAAAAACCCTACTTAAAAACCATTCAAAAATTGATCGGATAAGAAAATGACTAATGAACAACCAAAGCTCAAATCTAAAGATGCTCCAGACCTTTCGAGGTTTGACTGGAACGATCCCCTTCGATTTGACGATCAATTAAGTGGTGACGAGATAATGATAAAAGATAGTGCCAAGTCTTACGCAACCGAAAAGCTTCACCCACGAGTGGCTGAAGCTTTTGCCAATGAGACGACCGATCAAAAAATATTTACTGAGATGGGAGAGATGGGCCTTTTAGGGGTAACAATCCCAGAAGAATACGGGGGTTTAGGTAGTTCATATGTTTCTTATGGATTGGTAGCACGAGAGATTGAGCGCGTTGACAGTGGCTATCGATCAATGATGTCAGTTCAGAGCTCTTTGGTAATGTATCCAATTTATGCTTACGGTTCAGAAGAACAGCGCAAAAAATATTTACCTGACTTATCAAGTGGAAAACTAATAGGATGTTTTGGATTAACTGAGGCTGAAGCTGGATCAGATCCAGGCTCGATGCAAACACGCGCAATCAAAACAAAATCAGGCTATAAAATTACAGGTTCAAAAATGTGGATCTCCAATGCTCCAATAGCAGATGTCTTTGTAATATGGGCAAAGTCTGAGGAGCATGGCGGCGCAATAAAAGGATTTATTTTAGAGAAGAATATGAAGGGTTTAAGTGCACCAAAAATTGAAAATAAGATGAGCCTTAGAGCCTCAATTACTGGTGAAATAGTTATGGATAGTGTCGAGGTTGGAGAAGACGCTCTGCTACCACATGTCTCTGGATTAAAAGGACCTTTTGGGTGTCTTAATCGTGCAAGATATGGTATCAGTTGGGGCGTACTTGGGTCAGCAGAAACGTGTTGGCATGCAGCATTAAATTACGGTTTAAATCGTAAGCAATTCAAAAAACCCTTGGCGAGCACTCAATTATTTCAAAAAAAACTTGCAGACATGATGACTGAGATAAGCCTTGGATTGCAGGCGAGCCTTCAAGTGGGTCGTCTAATGGATGAGGCAAAAGCAGCACCGGAGATGATTTCCATTATTAAGAGAAATAATTGTGGAAAAGCACTCGAAATTGCGCGTCATGCTCGGGATATGCATGGGGGTAATGGCATAAGTTTAGAGTACGAAGTTATTCGGCATATGTTAAATTTAGAGACAGTTAATACCTATGAAGGAGCACATGATGTCCATGCGCTCATTTTAGGTAGAGCTCAAACTGGTATACAAGCATTTTTTTAAGTTCAAATCTTAAAGATTAAGTCAGAAAGTTGCGAGAAAAGACAGTTAACCGCGCAACCTATCACCCAAGGGATCAAACGGTGCTTCTTTTAACATCACAGCATCATGATTTTGACCAATTACCGCAACATGGAATTCATTTCCATCGATCGCATGATCTGTCTTAATCATACATATTGCTAGCGACTTGTCACAAGTATAACCATATGCTCCTGACGTCACTCTTCCAACGGGCGTTCCATCTCTCAAAAACACTGGCTCCCCGCCTGCTGGATCAGCATTTCTATCCGCATTAACCTCTAAAACTACTAACTTCTCTCTTGGTTTTTGATCCTTAATCTTCAAATAAGCCTCTTTACCTAAAAAACTTGGTTTATCTAATTTTATCAATCTATCTAACCCGACCTCCTGTGGCCAATACTCAGGTGAATACTCTCTTCCCCAAGAACCATAACCCTTTTCAACTCTGAGACTTAACAATGATCTTCCACCAACTGGTTTCACACCTAAATCTGCTCCCGTTTCAAGTAAAGCCTCATATAATTTCAATTGATTTTCCGTCTTTACATAAATCTCCCAACCCAAATCGCCTGTAAAGCTGACTCTAATAGCAATGGCGTCAATTCCTGCAATTGTTATTGAACGGGACCGCATAAATTTCCAATTTTCATTAGATAGATCTTCTTGAGTCATCCTACTCAATAACGTTCTTGATTTTGGACCAGCAACGTTGAAACCACACATTTCTTCAGTCAAACTCTGAAAATCAACAGAATTCGGGCGCTCAATCATTTCAAAAAAACGAATATGGTATCGCTCCGCCATACCTGATCCAACAATGAAAAAATGCTCATCATTTAATTTTGTAACAGTAAAATCACCGGCAACCCCACCCCTAATACCGATGAGTGGCGTGAGGCATGATCTTCCAATTTCTTTGGGCACATTATTTGCGATAATTTTATCGACCCACTGCGAAGCACCTTGTCCTTTTACTTCGTATTTTCCAAAATTTGAAACATCTACAATACCAACGTTTGTTCTTAAATTATCACATTCAGTTTTGACATGATGCCACCAGTCTTGCCGTTTAAAACCATAATCCTCTTTTGGTTCAACTCCTTGAGGGGCAAACCACAGAGGATGCTCCCATCCATAATTCAATCCAAACACACAGCCTAACTCTTTTTGCTTTTCATAAACTGGGCGGGTCTTAAGTGGACGTCCAGCATCTCTCTCCTCATATGGCATATGGATTTTAAACCTGTTGCCATACTGATCTCTAACACGCTCTTTTGTAAAAGCTTTATTTGCCCAATTTCCATAGCGCGCCAAATCCCATGGGAACATATCATATTCTGGCTCACCATCAACAATCCATTGCGCAGACATCAAGCCAAGACCACCCGATTGAGAGAAGCCTGGAATAATTCCGCAACAACAAAAATAGTTTTTAAGTTCTGGGACCGGTCCAAACAAAGCGGAGCTATCTGGAGACCAAATCATTGGACCATTGATAACTCTTTTCACACCGGCTTCAGCTGCCAACGGCACTCTATCCATAGCACGCATGACATTGTCCATTATTCTTTCTAAATCATCCGCAAATAACTCATGTCCGAAACCTTGTGGAGTTCCATCCTCAGCCCAAAATCTTACATCTTTTTCATATGCTCCAATTAATAAGCCATTGCCTTCTTGTCGCAAATAATACTCACCATCCCTGTCCGCTACAGAAGGAAGTCGTCTGTCCATCTTTTCAATCTCATCAATTGTTTCAGTAACAAAGTATTGATGCTCTGTCGGTTGTAATGGTAATTCAAAACCAGCCAATGCCGCCACCTCTCTCGCCCACAGGCCTGCGGCATTAATCACCCACTCTGTATTTATATTACCCTTAGGTGTCTCAACGACCCAACTTCCATCCGATTGTTGAGAAGTAGCTGTCACAGGTGTAAAGCGATGAATTTCTGCCCCCATTTTCCTGGCACCAGCAGCATATGCTTGTGTAACTCCCGACGGATCAACATTCCCACCATCGCCTTCAAACATTATGCATCTCACACCATCATAATTTACTAATGGATGAAGTTTTTCTGCCTCAGCTCGGCTGACTTCATAAAAATCAACATCAAAATAACGTGCTTTTTTTTCTTGCAATCTTAACTGGTGTTCACGATCCTCAGTTTGTGCCAAGTAAAGTGAACCTGGTTGAAAAACACCACAACCTTGACCGGTCTCAGCCTCCAGATCTTTATATAATTTCATCGTATAATATTGAAGCTTAGAAATATTATTATTATCATGGAGGCCATGTAAATTAGCAGCTGCATGCCAGGTTGATCCAGAAGTTAACTCATCTCGTTCCAACAACACAACGTCAGTCCAACCAAGTTTAGCTAAATG
>ENA-ORDR01001470-ORDR01001470.1-marine-metagenome-genome-assembly--contig:-NODE-1470-length-10901-cov-4.430894_pt1 | contig 10901 bp, 9 predicted proteins | sample MGYA00240993_ERZ508538 | MGnify/ENA primary metagenome ERZ508538 (study PRJEB26207, sample SAMN05421999) | marine metagenome | isolation source: Monterey Bay, California, USA | place: USA:Monterey Bay...
AATTAACTTTAGTTGTAATAGCTTGTTTATTATATGTACCTGCTTTTGCTGCAGGTTCTAGCTCAGACAATAAGATTAATATATCTAAATCTACAAATTATTATGATGCAATGAAGTTGATAAAAAATAAATCTTTTGTATCAGCAATTAAAAGTTTGAAGAAAGCCGAAATAAATTCAAAAAACGATCCAGACATATATAATTATCTTGGTTTTGCTAATAGAAAATTAGGAAATTTGGACAAGGCTTCATATAATTATAGAAAAGCGTTGGAGATTTCTCCTAAGCATAAAGGCGCTCTTGAATATCAGGGTGAAATGTATCTTACCCTAGGAAAGTTAGAAAAAGCTGAAGAAAATTTAAAAAAGTTAGAAAGTATATGTTTTCTTGGTTGCGAAGAAGAAAAAATATTAAAAGAATCCATTGCAAAATATAAAGCAGGACAAAAGAGTAGTTATTAAAATATAACTCTTAAATAGAGGAATTTAAATGAAATCATTTGATGAGTTATCTCTCAAAGACATAGTTGATGAAGTAGAGGATGGATTTATTTTAGGAATTCCAGCTGATTATTCTGGTGTCCCTATGGCATTTACAAAAGAATTAATTAAAAAAGGAATCAAAAATTTAAAGCTTTATTGTCTTCCTTTGACAACTATTCAAGGAGATATGTTGATTGGGAGTGGTTGCGTATCAGAAATTGAAGCAGCAGCAGTAACACTTGGTGAATTTGGTTTAGCGCCAAGATTTTCTGAAGCAGTTGAGAATGGAAGTATTTTGATTAAAGATTCAACTTGCCCAGCATTACACGCTCAACTTCAAGCTACAGAAAAAGCTGTTCCTTTTATGCCTCTTAGGGGAGTTATCGGATCTGATATTCAAAAGCATAGACAAGATTGGTGTGTTATTGAAAATCCAATGCAATCTTCAGGAATTCAAAACGAACCCATTTTATTACTTCCAGCAGTGCAATTAGATATTTTAGTTTTTCATGCATCATGTTCTGATAGAAACGGAAATATACAAATTGGGAGAAGAAGAGAACTAGCTACATTGGCTCATGCCTCAAAGAAAGTATTTGTTACTGTTGAAAAAATTTTAGACGTTGATTTTTTTGATGATGAGTTATCCGCCGCAACTTGTCTACCTGCACTCTACATTGATGGTGTATCTGTAGTCATGAATGGTGCCTGGCCATGCGCACTTCCTGGGGAATATCCTGCTGATAATAGTGAAATAAAAAAATATTCTCTAGCAGCTAAAACTAAACAAGGTTTTGATGATTATATGAATCAATCTTTATAGATTTAATATTAAGGAAATATAAGTGCATTCAGATATCAAAAGGGAAGAGCTTTTAATAAGTCAATTATCTGATTTATTAGTTAATGATAAACATGTAGCTGTAGGCGCAGCATCACCAATTCCTGGAGCAGCCGCTCTTTTAGCAAAAGAAGAAGCAAAATTAGTTAACAAAAGATTAAGAGTAACTATTTTACATTCAAATAAGTATAATAATTTTACAGATGGAGCCAGAGAGCTTTTTGATTGCGCAGCACAAGGAAGGATAGATACTTTTTTCCTAGGTGGAGTTCAAATAGACGGACAAGCTAATATTAATTTAGTAGGTACTGGATCATACCCGAAAATAGAAAAAAGATTTCCTGGTTCTTTTGGCTCTGCACTGATGTATTTTGTGGTACCTCAAATAATATTATTTAGAGAAGAACATTCTCCTCGTACATTAGTTAATCAAGTAGACTTTGTTTCTGCTCCAGGCGTGTCAGATGAAAATATTTACAGACCTGGAGGCCCTAAATACCTCTTAACCAATAGAGCTTTATTTAAATTTAATAAAGATCTCAAAAAATTCTCTTTACTAAAATTAAATCAGAATCAGACAATTCAAGATATAAAAGAGTTAACAGGATTTAAATTTGATATTAGTAAAAACATATCAGACATGTTAGATCCTGATACTTTAAGATTAAAAATTTTAAGGGACAAAATTGCTCCTATGGTATCAGAGTTCTATCCTGAGTTTACTAATAGAATTTGGGGTATTTAACTTAGCATCAACAATACATTATCTATTTTTTCTGTTTTCAACTAAGTTTTCTACCACAAGAGGGTCAGCTAATGTTGAAACATCTCCAAGTTCATTATGTTCATTTGCAGCAATTTTCCTTAAAATTCGTCTCATTATTTTCCCTGATCTTGTTTTTGGGAGGCCAGGAGCAAATTGAATTAAATCTGGAGTTGCAATAGGACCTATTTCCTTTCTGACCCATTTTTTTAATTCATTCAATAATTCGTCTGATGTCTTAACATCAATATTCACAGTCACATAAGCATAAATACCTTGGCCTTTAATGTCATGAGGATATCCCACAACAGCTGCTTCAGCAACTTTAGGATGAGAAACTAGCGCAGACTCAACTTCAGCAGTACCCATTCTATGACCAGAAACATTGATTACATCATCAACTCTACCGGTAATCCAATAATACCCATCCTCATCTCTCCTACAACCGTCTCCCGAAAAATATCTTCCCGGAAAAGTAGAAAAGTACGTATCTATAAACCGTTGATGATCACCATATACCGTCCTCATTTGACCAGGCCATGACATTTTAATACATAAATTACCTTCTGAAGGACCATCTAATTCATTATTTTCTGAATCTACTAAAATTGGCTGGATTCCAAAGAATGGTTTAGTAGCAGATCCTGGCTTTGTAGGTGTTGCACCTGGTAATGGTGTTATTAATATACCGCCAGTTTCGGTTTGCCACCAAGTATCAACTATTGGGCATTTTCCTTTTCCAACGACATTATTATACCAATTCCAGGCTTCTGGATTTATGGGTTCTCCAACACTGCCCAAAATTCGTAAGCTATTTCTACTTGTTTTATTTACAGGTTCGTCTCCTTCGGCCATTAATGCTCTAATAGCAGTAGGAGCAGTGTAGAATATATTCACTTTATGTTTGTCAACAATTTCCCAAAATCTGCTTACAGAAGGATAATTTGGTACTCCTTCAAACATTAAAGTAGTTGCTCCATTAGATAATGGTCCATAAACAATATACGAATGACCCGTAACCCAACCAACGTCTGCAGTACACCAATAAATCTCATTTTCTTGATAATCAAAAACATAATGATGTGTCATGGATGCGTAGACCATGTAACCACCAGTAGTATGGAGTACACCCTTAGGTTTTCCTGTTGAACCAGAAGTATATAATATAAACATAGGGTCTTCAGCATTCATTTCAGTTGGTTGACATTCATCTGATGCCATTTCCATTTCTTCATGGTACCAAAGATCTTGTCCCTCAATCCAATTAACATTTGCTCCTGTTCTTTTGACTACAATTGAAGTCTTACACATTTTTGCTTTTGATATAGCCTCATCTGTATTTGATTTTAGAGGGATAGCTTTACCACCTCTAACACCTTCATCAGCAGTAATAATAATTGTTGAATTACAATCTTCAATTCTTCCGGCTAACGCTTCAGGAGAGAAGCCACCAAATACCACTGAATGAATGGCCCCTATTCTTGTACAAGCCAACATAGCAATTGTTGCCTCGGGTATCATTGGCATATAAATTGTAATTCGATCACCTTTTAGGGCACCTGCTTTTTTGAGAACGTTTGAAAATTTGCAAACTTCTTTATGAAGTTCTTTATATGAGATGTGTTTAGACTCTGTTGGATCATCCCCCTCCCAAATAATTGCGGTTGCGTCTCCTTTAGTTTTTAGATGTCTATCTAGGCAATTGAAGCTGGCATTAAGAGTTCCATCCTCATACCATTTTATATAAACGTCATTTCTTTTATATGATACGTTACTGACCTTAGTATACGGTTTAATCCAATCAATTCTTTTTCCATGATTATTCCAAAATATATCTGGGGAGGTAATAGATTCTTTATACATTTGATCATAGGTTGCTTTATCTACATGGCAATTATCAACAATATTTGATGCTGGTTTAAAAATATTGTCATTTTTCATTATTTTAACTCCTAATTACTTCTGTTATTTCATGTTACCTTCTAAAATTAAATCAGCGTTATTAATATCTTCAATATCAAGAACTTTTTTTACTATTTCTAGAGAAAAACCTCTTCTAGCCAGAGCACCATACCATTTATCTTTTAAAGTATGATTATCTATTTCATCATTTATTTTTTTATTTTTATAAAACACACCTATTTTTTTTTTCTTTATAAAATTAACTGCAGCAATTATTTCTGGGTTTTCATAACCTTCATCTACAATGTTAAGGGCAGATTGAATAACTTCCTTTGAAATACCTTTTTCATTTAATTTTGCGAAAATTAACCTTTGTGATCCACCTTGTCTCCTTATCGAACGGATTTTTGTTTCGGCGTATCTATTATCATCTATGAAACAGGATGAAACCATTTCTAATTTAACTTGGTTGATTAATTTGTCTTTTTCTAATTCATTTAAGTTGTTTTCAAAGTAAGATAGCTTTCTTTTCATGGTGTTTTTAAATTGAAATTCAGAAACTTCATAACGAGCTAAATAAGACATTGCCGAGTTTCTTAATCTTTTAATTATTTTTTCTTCATTATTCATAAAATTGTTCATTGATGTTTATTCAGCCTACTTATATATAATTATATATTCATTATTAGAGTAATGTGAATGTTTTATTTTGTTGAGCAAAAATATGATTAATAAAAATTTAAATTTAGGCGTTAGAAGAGATATTGGAGCTATAAATTGGACTGGTTTATATACTCTCTATTTAAAGGAAGTTAAAAGGTTCACTAACGTATTTTTGCAAACTATTACAGCCCCTATGATAACAACGTTACTTTTTGTAGTAGTTTTTTCAATTGCAATTGATAGGAGCGCGGGCTTAAAAGGTATCTCCTTTATAACGTTTTTAGTTCCTGGTTTAATTATGATGAGTGTTTTACAAAATTCATTTGCAAATGCCTCATCTGCTTTTATGACGGCTAAAGTTCAAGGTTCAATTGTAGATCTTTTAATGTCTCCTTTAGGACCAATAGAGATTTTGATTGCACATACACTAGCAGCAATCACTAGAGGTTTATGTGTTTTTACAGCATCTTTTTGTTTACTTTGGGCTCTAGGAATTCTTAATCTTCCACATCATTTTTTCTGGATGATTTTGTTTCTATTTCAAGGTGCATTTGCTCTTGCAACCATAGGCATGATGGCAGGTATTTGGGCTCAAAAATTTGATCAATTAGCAATAATTTCTAACTTTGTTATCCAACCTTTAGCTTTTTTATCTGGCACATTTTACTCTATAGAAAGATTGCCAGATTCTCTTAAAATTGTAGCTTATTGTAACCCAATTTTTTATGCTATTGATGGTCTCAGATTTAGTTTTTTAGGATTAAGCGACGCATCTCCCGTTACAGGAAGTTTAATCTTGTTTGCCTGTAATATAGTTCTTGGTTATTGCGTGTGGTATATTCTAAAATCAGGTTACAGGCTTAGATCTTAGAGTGTTAATTACTTTTGTGGAAAATCTAAAATGAATAAAGAAAAAAAAGAAAATGGTGTTTTATCAAGCCAAGAAATTTTTAGTTTAATTAATAACAATACTATTTATAGCGAGCAAGAAATTGATAAAGAAATTATACAACCGGCTTCTATAGATTTAAGGCTAGGTGTCAAAGCATGGAGGGTTCCTGCGTCATTTCTTCCAGGTAAAGGCAATAAAGTCTCTAATAGGTTAAAAACACTAGCTATGCACGAGTTTAGTCTTATGGACGGAGCCGTGCTTGAGTGTGGTTGTGTTTATATAGTAAAACTTTTAGAAGAACTATCTTTACCAAATGATTTGTCAGGAATTGCCAATCCTAAAAGTTCGACAGGTAGGTTAGACGTTTTTACAAGATTAATAGTAGATGGCGCTCAAGAGTTTGAGGATGTTCCTTCTGGATACCAAGGGCCTCTTTATGCCGAAATTTCTCCTAGAACCTTTTCAGTTTTAGTAAGAACAGGATCTAGGCTGAATCAGCTTAGATTAAGGAGAGGTGTGTCAATTACTAGTGATAAGGAAATGGAAATTTTACAAGAGCATGTAGGTTTAGTAAGAAGTCAAGATGACGAAAATCTACCTGATAAAATTAAAAATGGTGTTCCTCTTTCAGTAGACTTGATAGGTAAAAATGGTCTAATAGGTTACAAAGCTAGAAAACATTCTATGCTTATTGACATTGATAAACCTAACTTTTACAAAAAAGAACTCTTTTGGGAAAAAATAACAACAGAGGACTTAATTTCACAATCTTACTCTTCTAAAAATGATAAAAATGTAGGTTCTCTAATTTTAAGTCCAGATGCTTTTTATATTTTGGCAAGCAAGGAATATGTATCTGTGCCCTCTAACTATGCAGCTGAAATGAGAGCATATGATACTAAAGTTGGAGAGTTTAGAGCTCATTATGCAGGTTTTTTTGACCCTGGTTTTGGTTTAAACGAATTAGGAGCTTCTGAAACTAGGGCTGTTTTAGAAGTTAGGTCTCATGATGTTCCGTTCTTAATCGAGCAAGGTCAGACAGTTTGTAGATTGGTTTATGAACCAATGGCAAGCGTACCTAATCATTTATATGGTGAAGCCGGAGGAAATAGTAATTATCAGGCTCAAGGCTTAAAATTGGCAAAACATTTTATATAAATCAATTTACAAATTTATTTCTTTTTCTTTTTATAATCTTCTTGGTATATTAGTTTTTTATAATTAATAAGAATGAGTATTTAATGGCTATAAGCCCGTCAATCATGACAACCTATGGAAGAATAGATATTGCTTTTACACATGGTAAAGGCAGTTTTCTGTTTTCTGAAGATGGCAATAGATTTTTAGACTATGCTAGTGGCATAGCTGTGAATGCTTTTGGGCATTGTCATCCAAAGTTGGTTGAAGCTCTTACAGAGCAAGCAAATAAGCTTTGGCACACTTCAAATTTATACAGAATTCCAGAACAAGAGGTGGTGGCAGAAAAACTTGTTGCTAACTCATGTGCTGAAAGGGTTTTTTTCTGTAATTCTGGAGCAGAGGCTACTGAAGGTGCTGTTAAAGTTGCAAGAAGGTATGCGTGGGCAAATGGTGAAAAAGACAGAACTGAGATTTTATGCGCAACTGGTGCTTTTCATGGAAGAACTCTTGCTATGTTAGCTGCTAACGATAGGCCTTTATTTAGAGAAGGATTTGGGCCATCTGCTCAAGGTTTTACTCATGTAGAATGGGGTAATATAGAAAGTTTAAAAGAGCTTATAGGTAAACATGTTGCAGCTATATTAGTTGAGCCTGTTCAAGGTGAAGGTGGAGCAAGGAAAGCTCCCGATGGTTATCTTAAATTACTAAAGGATATAGCTTTAGAAAACGGATCTTTATTAATTTCAGATGAAGTGCAAATAGGGATGGGTAGATCAGGAACTTTATTTGCCTATCAGCAAGAAGAAATTGAACCAGACATAATTGCGTTAGCTAAAGGACTTGGTGGTGGTTTTCCTGTTGGAGCTGTAATGGCAAAAGCTGAAGTAGGAGACGCCATGGTTCCAGGAACTCATGGAAGTACGTTTGGTGGTAATCCATTAGCTATGCGTTCAGCAAACGCTGTTTTGGATCTTTTATTAGAAGACGGTTTTTTACAATCTTTAAGAGATACCATTAGATATTTTGATAATAAAATGGATGAATTGATTTTAAATGATAAGAACAATTTTTCTGTAATTGTTAGAAAAAAAGGTTCTGGAATGTTAAGAGGTTTCGAGTTAAACGAAAACTATACAGCAGCAGATTTTGGAAACATTGCTAGAGAAAAAGGTCTTTTACTAGTAGGAGCTGCTGAAAATACTATTAGATTGTTACCTCCTTTAAACACCTCAAAAGAAGAGATTAACATGGCTTTTGAGTTGCTTAATCAAGTAATTCTCGAGATTAAGAAAAAATAAATCATGCCTAATTTCATAGACTTAAAAGATCTATCAAGAGATCAATTGTTACACATAATTTCACTATCGATTGAATGGAAAAAACAAGGTCATTCAAAGTTTATGATGGATAAGCACGTTGTATTAATTTTTGAAAAACCTTCGCTTAGAACTCGAATTTCATTTGAAGTTGGCATAAATCAGCTTGGTGGAATGACTTATCTACTCAATGAAAAAGAAATGCAATTGGGTGAAAGAGAGACTATTGAAGATGCAGCCAGAGTTCTGGAGAGATATGCTGATATGGTTGTAATTAGATGTTTTGGGCATGATCAGATAAAGAAGTTTTCCAAAGTTTCAAATCTTCCAGTTATTAATGCTTTGACTGATTTCAGCCATCCATGTCAGGTCGTTGCTGACTTAATTACAATTAAAGAACATTTTGGTGACCTTAAAAATAAAAAAATTGCTTGGTTTGGTGATTGTAATAACGTTTTACAAAGTTGGATTGAAGCATCTGTTATACTAGACTTTGAACTAAATATAGGTTGTCCCAAAGGAATTATGCCTAATTTAAATACTATTTCCTGGGCCAACGAAATAAATAAAAAAATTAAAATCAATCATAACCCACTCGAAGTTTCTGAAGGAGCTGATTGTGTTATTACTGATACTTGGCAGTCTATGGGGGATCAAGAATCTATTTCTGAAAAAACATTTCTACCATTTCAAGTTAATAAAAACATTATGAGACAAGCAAAAGATAATGCAATTTTTATGCACTGTTTGCCTGCATATCGTGACAAAGAGGTTAGTTTAGAGGTTCTTGAAGGGAAACAGTCTGTCGTTTTTGATGAGGCAGAAAATAGATTACACGCACAAAAAGCTATTATGCATTTTTGTTTGAATTTAAATTAATTTTATTATAGTCAGAATCACATGAAACTCGATAACCACATAATTCCATTTCAATTAGGCGGTAATAGAGTAAGAGGCAGCATAGTAAGACTTGGAACAGCAGTTTCAGAAATTATCAAACGTCATAATTACCCCAAAAATATTGAGAGTTTACTTGCCGATACTTTAACTATAACTGCATGTTTAGGCTCTAGAATGAAGCATGATGGTGTGTTTACTATACAAGCTAAAGGTACTGGAGAAGTTCATACTTTATTTTCTGATGTGACAAACAATGGATTTCTCCGAGGATACGTAGGTTTCAATACAGATTTGTCAATTCAGCATAAAGACCTAATTTCATTAATGGTTTCTGGCCACATAACCTTTACATTGGATCAAGGTAAATACTCAAAAAGGTATCAAGGTATTGTTGCACTTGAAGACAAAAGTATTTCTAAGTCTGCAGAGTTATATTTTAATAATTCAGAACAACTAGAAACTAAATTTGTTGTTTTTAATAATTATGATTCTGAGGGTTCGTTTAAAGAAAAATTATTTTCGTCTGGATTAATAATGCTTCAAAAAATGCCTAATAAAACAGATATGGATGAAGAAGAAAATAGAGAAGTTTGGGAAAATTCATTAAATTTTTTGTCAACTTTAAAAAAAGAAGAGTGCTTATCTGTTTCCTTAACATCTAGGGATATTCTTTTTAGATTATTTAATGAAGTTGGTGTAACTGTATATGATGAAATAGTTATTCAAGATAAATGTAGATGCTCAAAAGAGAAAGTAGAGTTAGCTATAAAAAATTTAAATAAAGATGAATTAAATGAGATTGCAGACGAAAAAGGAAACATCAAAGTAATATGTGAGTTTTGTAAAATGGAAAGATCTTTTAATTATGTGTAATAACTGGATTTTAATTTTTCCAAAATAATGGAGAAAACATCACTAATATAGCAAATATTTCTAATCTTCCTAAAATCATGCCAGCGCACAAAAATAATTTTCCAATGTCTGGAATTGATTTATAAGAACCTGATGGACCTATAATATCTCCTAATCCAGGACCAACGTTACCAATTGCTGAAGCTGCTCCAGATATAGATGTTATTAGATCTAAACCTAACCCTCCTAACAAACAAGCAAGAATTGCAAAGGAAATTATATAAAGAAAAAAGAAACCCATAACAGATTCAGCAACGTTCTCAGGTATTGGTTTCTGGTTGTAATAAGAAACTACCACTGCGTGAGGTCTTATGAGTTTAGATATTTGTGCTTTTGCATTTGCAACTAAAACTTGAATTCTGGCCATTCTAAGTCCACAAGTTGTTGAACCTGCACAACCTCCAACAAACATTAGTATCAAGAGTAAAGTTGTAGGAAAACCACCCCAATTATTAAAGTCAGATGTGCCAAAACCAGTTCCACTAATAATTGAAATCACATTAAAAGAAGCTAATCTCAGCGCATCAAGGTAAGGGATGTTTTTAAGATTGAGATAAATAGTGATAATCAGAACTGCTGATATTATCAGAATAAAAAACCACTTAACCTGATCATCTTTAATTAAATTTCGCCAACCATTTTTTGTTATAGATAAATAGTGAACAAAAGGTAAAGAACCTACAATCATTCCAAAAATTATAATGATCTCAATAGTAGAAGAATTAAATGCAGCTAAAGAGGATGACTTTGTGGAATAACCTCCAGTTGCAAGAGTTGTCATAGCATGGGCAACTGAATCAAAAATTGGCATTCCAGCACCCCATAACATAAACGCCCAAGCGGTAGTCAATGTTATATAAACTATACTTATTCCTGCTGCAAAACTTGCTGCCTTTGGAACAACCTTGTCAGGTGTTTCGTATGACTCGGTTTTAAATAGTTGCATACCTCCTATTGATAACATTGGTAAAATTGCAAGTGCCATTACAATAATACCAATTCCACCTAACCATTGTAGAAGTGCACGCCAAATTAAAATTCCATGCGATGTTAATTCTAATGTATCAATTACTGTTGCCCCAGTTGTTGT
>ENA-ORDR01001471-ORDR01001471.1-marine-metagenome-genome-assembly--contig:-NODE-1471-length-10899-cov-3.137498_pt1 | contig 10899 bp, 13 predicted proteins | sample MGYA00240993_ERZ508538 | MGnify/ENA primary metagenome ERZ508538 (study PRJEB26207, sample SAMN05421999) | marine metagenome | isolation source: Monterey Bay, California, USA | place: USA:Monterey Bay...
CCGACACACTCGGTAGTCTAGAAATAGGAAAAAATGCAGATTTTATTTTGGTAGATATAAACAATTCTCACTCTATTCCACTTTTTGATCCAATCACGCATCTTGTTTTTGGTGCAGGACGTTCAGATGTTACAGATGTTTTTGTTTCTGGGAAACATGTTGTAAAAAATAAAAAAATAAGTGGTCTTGATATCGAAAAAATTTATGAAGAGGTACGTCAATTAGCTCCATCTATCAAAGCTAGCCTCGAATAAGAAAGAACCTCTAATGGAAAATAATTTTGTAAAGAAAATAGAACTTGCCGCTGAATATATTGGGCAACAAATAACTCAGAGCCCCGAAGTTCTTTTAATTTTGGGATCTGGTTTGGGTGATGTTACGAATGAAATCTCAAAGGAAACAGAAATCTCTTATAAAGAAATCCCAGAATTTCCTTTTTCCACAGCGCCCTCCCATGCGGGAAATTTAGTTTCGGGAAATTTCAATGGACGGCAAGTATTGGTAATGCAAGGCCGGTTGCATCTGTATGAGGGGTGGAGCGCAAACGAGATAGCATTTCCAATCAGGGTTGCAAAAAGCTTAGGTATTAAAAAGATGATTGTAACAAACGCTGCTGGCGCTTTGAATACAAGTTTTGAACCTGGAAGTATTATGATGCTTACTGATCATATAAATTTCACTGGGCAAAACCCACTTATTGGCTTACATGACAACGAATTGGGATTGCGTTTTCCTGACATGTCTGATGCCTACGATAAAAAAATACAGGGAATAGTATCTACTTGCTTTCAAAATGCTGACATCAAACTGAGTGAGGGAATTTACGCTGGTATAACAGGGCCTTCTTTGGAGACTTCGGCGGAAAGACGTTTTTTAAGAGACAGCGGCGCGGATGCTGTTGGAATGTCAACAGTAATGGAGGTGATCGCAGCAAAGCAGGCTGGGTTTGAGGTTGTTGGCTTATCAGCGATTACTAATAAGGCTGATGGCGGACCGGAACAGCAACCTGATACAATCGAAGAAGTATTAGGGTATGCCGAGATAGCAGGAAAAAAGATTAAATCTATTTTGCCAGGACTTTTACAGGCGTGGACTTAAGATTTTTAAATGAATTTTCTATTTAAGTTTTGGAGGTTGTTTATTTGAATGAGCTGACTGGAAAGCGAGCTCTAGTTACGGGCTCCAAAAGTGGTATTGGATTTGCTATTGCAAAAAGACTAGCAGAAGCAGGGGCAGAACTCGTTCTCCATGCTAGAAGTAATAGTTCTGACGTCGCAGAAGCCAAAACAAGATTAGCAAAAATTACTACAGCGGATATTTCAACAGTTTTTGCGAATTTATTAGATCAAGGTTCCTGCCGTTCAATATTTGAAGGTTTTTCTAAAAGTCATAAACCAATTGATATTTTGGTAAACAATGCAGCTATTCAACCTGTATGCCCATTGGCTGACATGGAGCCTTCCGAGATAAGCCAAATGTTAGAAACTAATCTTCAGGTCCCGATTATGATGACGCGATATTTTTCTGAGTATTCTGAAAAAGGTGGATCGATTTTAAATATCTGTTCGATAGAAGGGCTCACGCCCGCTCTAAATCATAGCCATTATGCAGCCTCAAAAGCAGGTCTTATTCATTTTACCAAAGCATCAGCACTTGAGCTTGGATCCAAAAATATCCGCGTAAATTCGATATGCCCAGGATTAACTGATCGACAAAACTTAAAGAGTGATTGGCCCGAAGGTGTTAAAAACTGGTTAAATAATGTTCCTATTAAACGATTAGGAACTGGTGAAGATATTGCTAACGCTGCCCTGTTTCTAGTTAGTGATGCTTCAAGCTTTATTACGGGCGCAAATTTGATTGTAGATGGTGGTATGGAATGCGTGCCGGGTTGGTAGAGCTAATCAAGAAGGAATATTTATTTGAAGTTATCTAGAGAAGAAATCAGTTCTCCAGAATTTTGGACTGACGAAAGATGTTTTATAACCGAGTGTTTGAATAGTGAGGAAATCGAAGAGTTTTCTTTGGCTATTGCGCGAGTAAGACCTGCAGTAACAACCCAATTGCATTGCCTCAGAGGGACCAAAGAGATTTATATTATACGCAAGGGGACTGGATTGGTTCTTATTGGAGATCAAGAAGTTGAGGTTTCAGTTGGTGATAGTGTTATTATCCCAGCAAATACTCCTCAAAGAATTACTAACTTAAGTAATAGCGAAGACTTAGAGTTTTATTGTCATTGCTCTCCTAGATTTGTGCCAGAGGCATATGAAAATTTGGAATAATCTCCAGTATTTGATAATATTTGTCGATTAGCGGTAAAGATTATTAGAGCTACTGTTATAATTTTATTGATAAAATTGCCTGGTCGCTTCATTCTTCTATCTCATGGCCGATTCCATTTTGTTTTCGAAAGTATGAATTGATGAATTTTGTTAAAAAAACTATTTTAATAATTTTCATATCATTTTTATACATTGGGCAAGTATCTTCATCAAAGCTGCCACTCGATAATTTGTTCTGGAATATCAAAGATGCTAAAATCATAGATGAACTCTTCATTGTTGCGAGTTTCGAAGATGGAGAAGAAACAAGTTTTTTGATAAGATCAAAAGCTTCTGAAGAGGTTTTTATGATTACCAATAAAACTGGGCTTATCGTTGAGGGGAGTGAGTACTTTTTTAGTAAGATGAATAAAAAATCAATTTTATTAAAAAATGCATCTAACAAAAAAATAAGAATATCCTTTGCAGATGCAAAGGATCACTCTGCGTTAGCAAAACGATCTACGGAAAGTAAAATTCAAAATGATAAGCCTAAAGTTAGAACAACAATGGGCTACTCTCCCAAGGATCTGGATCTTCAGGAAGCAAAATCTATTGCGCTAGGTTTAGGTGTTCCAAAATTTTTAATTGAAAATCTTAATGTTTTACCTGTTAGAGGAAAAAGTCGCACAGGGCGACCGGGTTGGGCGCTTACTGATAAGTTTCCTGCGATATTTTTTACGCTTACCCCATTTAAAGAAAATGACTTAATTTTGGCTGTAGATGGCATCTCATCACATGATATAGCTTTATTGAATGATCACCTTCAGACTAAAGGCCGAGGTGGTAAATTTGCCGTTGAGGTGCAGCGTTCCGGTGATTTAAAAATGATAGAAGTGTACATGAGATGAATTATTTTCGATTAATATCTTTTGGGATCTTTGCCTTTTTGGCTTCTTTTAGTTCCGCCGCATCTATTCAACTGTTAAACGCCACTCTCGAAGAGGCAGCAGCTTACTTTTCCAATTTGACTGGCAATTCATATATCATTGATTTTGAGACTGATAAACGTTTTGTAGTTACGAGAGACGATTTAGATACCCCAGATGAGTTTCACCAACTTTTTGTTGAGCTTGTGACAAATGCAGAAGCTCAGATCGAAAAAAAGGCTGAGCGGAGCTTTGTGATATCCACAACTGCCATCGAAATCGAGACGGAAGAAGAAACGAAAGCACCGCCTAAATTAATTTTTAGGATGAATTTAGAAAATAAAATGACATTTAAGGGTTTGCAAAATCTTTTAGCAACAATGTCCGACTTAAATGGAATAAAAATAATTGAAGAAAAAAGTGATACTAACTCGGTTATACTGCTCGGAGATAACGATAGTATCAATTTGCTGAAAATCTTATTATCAAGCCTTCCATCAGAGCCAGTTAAGAAAAAAACTCCAAAAGCTGTTGCTGAAACGCAAGTTAAGCCTGAAATAAAAGTGGAGAAAGAATCTGATGAAGTAATTAGAGTAGTCGATCTTAACTATGGCGATGCCAATGAACTTATGCTGAATTTGCAGCAAGTTTTGGGTGGTGGTGAAGATAGCGTAGGATTGAATATTGCTGCTCATGTAAGTGCAAATCAGTTAATTTTATCTGGAAAAGAGATGGACGTGTTATCCACTATTTCTGTAATAAAACAGTTAGACCGTGCGCCGCGACAAGTATATGTAGACGCTATAATTGCAGAAGTTTCAGAAGAGTCAGCAAAGAAACTTGGATTACAGTTTTCCGTAAATAGTGATAATATTTCAGCCTCTGTCGTCACTGGTGTTAGTGGCGTCAACATTGGTTCAGCAGCTGGGAATACATTCTTAGCTGGTGCTGCTGGGGGTATTTTTGCCGCTGGTGCTGGTGCTAATGTTGTCCCTGACATTGGGCTTTTGTTATCGGCTCTTGAGGGAGATAACGATAACAGAATTTTAGCAACGCCAAGTTTAATGACCACAGAAAATAAAGAGAGCACCATATTGGTTGGACAAAATGTTCCTTTTATAACTGGTCAATATACAAACCAAAACGGTGATAATTCTGCACCGTTTCAAACTATAAAAAGAGAAGACCTAGGAACCTTATTAAAGCTAAAGCCCAAAATTGGACCCAATGGAAATATAGTCATGGAAATATGGCAAGAGGTATCCAGGATAGATCAGTCCACGGCAGGATTGAGCGATGTTGTCACTGTTAAGAGGCAAATCTCAACAGTGATTTCAGCAATGGAAGGTGAAACGATCGCCATAGGTGGCCTTAGAGTTGAGCAACAAGAATTAGCGACAAGCAAAATACCTTTTTTTGGAGATTTACCAATTATAGGTAAAGCTTTCACTCAAGAAGTAGCAAATACTGTAAGTAGAAATCTTGCTATATTTTTAAGGCCCACTTTGGTGAGCAACGAAAATCAACGAAAATCAGTTTTTAATATGTGGCAAAAATCTCTTGGCGCAGAATTAACAGAGAGTGGTTCAGATAAGTCTCAATTTTTCAAGTTTGATCCAGTCTCCACCATGCAGCCTGATAATCATCTCACCAAGGGGTATCAAGGTACTTCAGTCAATGATTGATAAAAGAAAAACTGATACTTTAGGAATTTCAGTTAACAAGGACTTATCACCCGTTGAAGTATATTTTGAAGGTGAATTAGACCCAGTAGCTCAGAGTGAGTTAGAATACCTTTATGGAGGTGACTTAAAATTTATAAGTGGTGGATTGAGCAGTGAAAACGCATTTGCTAAAGGTACAGATGAAGCAAAGATAATTAATACAGAAATAAATCAGTTTGTTACCGATGAAGAATTTAAAAAGTCTGCGAAAATTGCACTGGAAGCCTCTGACGAAACTGATACCCCTGTTGTAAAGCTTTTCAATAATCTTATTTCTGTTGCAATATCCAGACAGGCTTCGGATATTCATATTGACGTAAACGGCAAATCGCTTGGGATAAAAATGCGATTTGATGGCCTCCTTGTCAGTTATGCTGATCTTGATATTCGAGTTGCGCCAATGCTTATTGCCAGGATTAAACTTTTAAGTGGAATGGACATAACTGAAAGGCGCAAGCCTCAAGACGGGCGGTTTAGCGTTATTCACCGTAGCAAAGAAGTAGATATCCGATCTGCCTGTATGCCGGTGACTGGTGGGGAGAGGATCGCACTAAGAATCTTCAACCAAGACCCAAATATATTTACGCTAGAAAAAATTGGATTAAGCGAAACTCACGTTGATGTACTTACCAACGTAATTTCAAAACAAAGCGGACTTTTAATTATTTGTGGACCAACTGGATCTGGTAAAACAACAACAATCTACAGTCTCTTGAGTAAGCTTAAGGGCAGAGGGCTAAATATAATGACAATAGAGGATCCTGTTGAAATGGATCTCTCTGACGTTGTTCAAACCCAAGTTGATGAGGATTTTGGCTTTAATTTCGCCACAGGTTTGAAATCACTTCTAAGAAATGATCCTGACATAGTTTTGATCGGTGAGATCCGGGATGAGGAAACAGCTAATATTGCTGTTCGTGCAGCAATGACTGGACACTTAGTTATTACGACAGTTCACGCAAATAGCCCCGTTGGCGGAATAAAAAGGATTTTGAATTTAAAGGTCGACCCAACACTTTTATCAGATTGTTTATTGGGTGTATTTAATCAAAGGTTGATCAGAATTTATTGTGAAGAATGTGCAGATAAATCAAAATCGTCTGATGGTCATAAAGCGTCGCTGCCCCACATTTTTGACGGTTGCGAAAAATGTTTTGGAACTGGCTTCAGCCAAAGGAAGCCAGTAATGTCGCATTTTTTAATGACCTCAGAAGATAAAAAGATGTTAGAAGAAAATCCAACAAAGCTTCTAGATTCTGACACGATGATTGAAGAGGCAAATGCAATGCATAAATCTGGTCTGACGCCCTACTTTGAAGTTAATAAACTGAAGATGAATTAAATGCCTGATTTCCATTACAGAGGTCTATCAATATCAGGTTCTGTATCTGGGTTTATCGAAGCAAGTTCGAAGAAATCTGCTGAAAGTTTGCTAAAGGCAAAGGGTATTAAAGTTCTAAACCTAAAAGTGGAGCGGCCCTATGATGTAAAAACATTTTGGCTTTTTTTATCGCTCATAAAATCTTTATTAGATCAAAAAATATCATTGGTTGATGCCCTGGAGATCTCACTAAATCAGTCAAATTCAAAAATTAAAAAGATAGCAAGCCGCACGTTGTCACAGTTAAGCGAGGGGCAAACGCTTGATGTTATTTTTGAAAGTATTTTTAAAGGCTTAGACCAAAAAACTCTTAGCTTGTTGAAAATCGGGAGTGAGCAGTCAGGGTTGGCTCACGCGGCGGGCATTCTATTAGAAGAACAAAAACTTAAAAAAGATATAAATCGCGAGTTCAATAGAGCGATCGCGTACCCAGCATTTGTTCTTTTATTCGCAGTAGCTGCGCTCATTGTGGTTTTTGATACCGTTTTGCCGGAGTTTTCACAGTTTATTGATCAACAAAATCAGACGTTAATGCAAAAAATAATTTTAAGTGGAGCTGGGAAAGGGTATTCGACTTTCTTGTCTGTGCTTTGGTTGTTGTTATTAACAGGATTTTCTTTATTGGCTTTGCAAAAATTACATGCCTCACGTAAATTTTATTACTATTTTATGACCACCGTTCCCGGTCTGAAGCTGATCTCAAGAAAAACAAGCGCGTATGAGTATTTGAATGCAATTAATCTGGCAATGTCATTGAATGTTGATTTGGGGTCGTCTGTTCAACTTGCAGAAAAAACAGTAGGTAATCTGATCCATCGGAGTAAAATTGAAAATATAAAAACCATGCTTTTAAATGGAGTTACATTTTCTACTGCAATCAGGGAAACACAACTTTTTGAGCCCATGCAAATTGCTAAAATAGAGGTGGGTGAAAAATCTAAAACGTTGCCAGAAATTCTAAACTCAATTGTCGCAGATCTTATTGAAAAAAGAAGACAGAGGTTTGCTCTTTTTTCACAACTCGTGGGACCATTTGCAATCATTCTCTTGGGTATTATAATTTTTCTTGTTGCATATGTAGTGGTAACCCCGATGATGGCTTTGCAAAATACGATTGGATAGAATGCGGATGTCTGAAAAAAAACTAAAAGCTTTTACATTAATTGAAATCTTGGTTGCTCTCACAATAATCGGAGTTTTGCTCACATTCGTTGCACCTTATGTTTTGAATAGGCCAGATCAAGCTAGGGAGCTAAAATTAAAGAACGATTTTATGGCAATATCCACAGCACTAAATTTATATAAATTAGATAACGGCACTCTTCCTGAGCCTGCTAAGGGCCTAGATGTTTTAACAGGTGACAGTTCTAATAAATATCTTCAATCGGTTCCATTGGACCCATGGGGTGTTGCCTATAAGCTTGAAAAAGCAAAGGACTCATCAGGGATTATTTTACGGTCAGCTGGACCAGATAGGATCTTTGGAAATACTTCAGATGACGATGATTTGCTCAGTGATATAATCAAATGATTTTTCGAAAGCATGGAGCTTTCACACTATTCGAAATTTTAGTGGCTTTGAGTATAATAGCAGTTATTTTCAGTTCTGCTTCCGTATTAGATTACAGTTACATTCTCAAAAAAAATACGGGTCATTTACAAGTGGATCTAAGTTCCAGGGTTTTAACTTCGGTTGCTGAACAAGCCATCAATCCTCAAAATGCCATTCTAACGGTTGATCTACCCCCTTCATGCTCAGGCGCTGAAATTGAAATAGGGGCGGGTGGCTATGTCTTAAGCTCTAGTGAAATTAATTGTAATGGCAGTAGCTTTTGGGTTTCCAAATCTGGGCAAGTTTATGAAAAAAAATAGTCAAGAAATGAAGGGCTTTATTTTAATGGAGGTTCTAATTGCACTCACTATTTTGGGGATAACACTTCTGTTATTTTGGCAAAGCTACAACAATCAGATTCAAATCAATGCAAAACTTATGAATGCGTATGCCGTTGATAGATTAGAATATGATGTGAAAATACTTAAAGAAATTAACAAAATGAATGAACTAAGTCAGAATTCATACGGTCAAGTAACTGATCTAATATGGAATGATATCGAGTTTAAAGGAACGTCGCTCGGTCAAGAGTTTACGATAAAATTTTAATGAAAAAACTAAAAGCTTTTACATTAATTGAAATCCTGGTTGCCATGCTGGTGGGTTCCTTTGTGATCCTTCTGGCCACGGAACTCATTTCGTATCAAGGCAAAAGCCGATCTCAATTTGATGATAAGCAGCAAATGCTAGCCTTCGAGGTCGCTTTGAAAACTTTACGCGCAGACGTCAAGGCATCAACGAAATACGCGGATGGGAGAAAAAATGTAGTGTTGTCCTCGGATAACAATTCATCTGTAACATTGAAATTAAATAAGCCAGTTTACTCTAAAGGTCTTCAAAATTTAGAGGTTGTCACGGTTTTATGGGTGTTTTCTGGTAATTCAGTTATGCGATCGATAAACGATGATCTGATCCCTCTAAACATAAAATTTAAGCCAATGACGCATAGACTAGAAAAATTACAAGATGACGTATTTTATTTAAAGTCGCAAAGTGAAGATCGTAAATTCGCCAGTGTAATAGATTTGAGGTAGCCGTGTGAAGCAGCCAGCCTTTGTATTTCCCATTACTTTATTTGCCCTCCTGTTGCTTACTGGGTTTTCCATGGCTGTGTTTGCATTACAGCAGACACATGTGAAGTTTCTAAAACAACCAATTTCATTTGGCTCAAGCGAAATACAAGTTGATAAATTAACTGAAACTTCAAAAGTTGGTTCTAAAAATACCTGGCAAGGTATTGAGAGGCAGGAATTAATTTTAGACGGGCTTTATAATCTTAATCACTTAGTTGAAACTACCGCGTTGGGCGGGCGACAAATAAATTCAGACCAACTGTTAATCTTGGAAAGAGTTTTACAGGGCTGTGACATCGACACGGCATTTATTCCTGAAATAGCTTCCTATCTTTTGCAGGTCAAAACTCCTGGCCGAAAAATTTCAATTTTGGATATCTTATCTATTCTAAGACTACCTACAAACGAGCTCCCTAGCATACTATCCTGCGTGAGGCTTGCATCGCCCTTGAGTAAAATAAATTTTTCATATGCGTCCGTCGAAATGATTTCTTCTATACTTAAAATAAGCAAGGCGTCGGCAGAAGATTTGAAACAGCGCGTCGCTTCTGGTGACATAAATAAAAAAAGTGAAGTCATCGCCTATTTTGGATCTGAAAATGATAATGTAAATTTAGAAAAAAACTTAAAACAAGTCATTGTCCGGGAAACCTATGAGCATGCCGCAGTTTATTGGATCGAAAAAAATGAAACCTTTGCTTTTTTTGATCAAAGTATTGATAAAGATGGGGCATGGAAATTAAATTGGAATATAGTTTTGTGGGTTCCAGAAATTATTAAATGACGCTTGTTTTAAGATATATTTCTGATGAAATATCAGAACTTTATAAGCTTCGAAGGGGCAAATTAAATTTTTTAAAAACTGGGCCTATTGATAGTCTTTTATCCAAAAAATTTCGATTGGTTATTCTCGCAAAAGAAAATTTTGTGTCATCATCAATAAATATAGATGATTTGAATTTTACACCTGATGCTGATCAGTTTCTGTTTTCTGAAAAATCCATAATGTCTTCTGATGATATACTTTTTAATCCACCAAAAAAAATGGAAAGAAATAAAACATGGGAGCAGGTCTGGGTATCGGCATCAAGATTGCAAGCCCTCGGTACCAAATTACCATACGCTCAAAAGTTTTTTCCAGAAAATATAGCAGTTGAAAGCATTCAGATTGATGGTGCTGATCAGCCGTTCAATAATACATTGGATGGATTAAAGTTTGATGCTAAAACAGATTTTTTTGATTTAAAATTTAATAAAAAAAGAAAGTCACAAACCTTTTTTATTCTTGGAATGATATTTTTATCTGCCTTGCCGTGGTTGCCATTTTCAAGTGATTTTATTTTTGGTCCAGCTGAGGAAATGAGGCTCTATGATAATAACATTAGAACGCTTGATATTTTTGCGGAACTAAGCGGCACTCTTTCTTTGCCAGACCTTAAAGGGCTTGAATTTAACCAGACTAATGACCTTATCCGCATTACAACTTATGAAGGCTTTATTTTTGATGAAGAACTTAAAAATCAAATTGAAGCTTTTTGTGAAGCCTCAGCTTGCTCTGTAGAGTTTTGGGAAACGGGTATTATCATAAGGAAGGAAAAATAAATGCGAGTATTATTACTTCTTGTTTTCGTTATTTCGTTTTCTGCAAAGATAATGGAGTTGGATGCAAAAGACCCAAACCTAAGTGAGATTGATGCTAAGCTCACAGAAAGCTCCATAAGCTCTGATCAACTTGATGTGATTTTCCGAGAGTTTTTTGGCTTAGAAGCTAAGTCTAAGGTCGAGAATGAAACTATAATTTCTGTCGTCTTTGAAAATGTCCAAGAAGAAGATGCGTTGCTCGTCTTGCAAAGATCGCAGGAAGTCAAAGTGTTAAAATTGCATAAAGCCTCAATTATTTCAGGCGAAAGTGAAAA
>ENA-ORDR01001472-ORDR01001472.1-marine-metagenome-genome-assembly--contig:-NODE-1472-length-10892-cov-4.756912_pt1 | contig 10892 bp, 8 predicted proteins | sample MGYA00240993_ERZ508538 | MGnify/ENA primary metagenome ERZ508538 (study PRJEB26207, sample SAMN05421999) | marine metagenome | isolation source: Monterey Bay, California, USA | place: USA:Monterey Bay...
AATTGGAGAAAAATGCTTTCTGGAAATCCTGAATCAGTTGACTTAGTAAAGATGAAAGAAGAACTTTCTATTCATGTACCTGAAGAATTAAAACAATATATTTTAGCAGACAACACTGTTACAGAAATAAAATACCCTGTCACTAAATATCCAACAAAAATAAAGAGTATAAAACTGGAGAGAACACCAATTATTGAAGGAGAACTTTTAGGAATAAAAGGGCAATATCTATTATTAGATGGAGATAGAGTTTTTAATATCCGTTCTCATGAAGGATTTATCTCAGATTTTTCTGTTTCTGAAATTTCTCAAGGAACACTATTCTAATTGAAACTTATCTTATTTCGAAAAGGAAAGGAATTCTGGCCTGAATTTTATCTTTAGAATTTAAGAACTCTAGATGATTAATAGTTTCATCAGAAATACCTATAAATTCTGGCAAGGAAATACTATGTTTTACTGAGAAACTCTCCATTATCTCTTTAATAGGATCTTCTTTCTTTGGTAAAGTAATTACTCTATAATCTTCTAATTCAGCTAAACTAGCTGCTGAAACAATTGCATCTTCCAGTCCTCCAATTTCATCAACAAGACCAATACTAAGAGCGTCAGTCCCACTCCAAACTCTTCCTTGCCCAATAGCGTTAACCTCTTCTTTAGTCATATTCCTACCTTCAGAAACATAAGTAATAAAGGTTTCATATACTTGTTCAACTGATTCTTGAATAACAGCTTTTTCGTAATCTGTTAAACTTCTGTATCCTTGAAATCCATCAGAATATTTATGAGTATTTACCGTATCAATATACAATCCTAATTTCTCATTTAATAACTTTTTAGTTGATGGAATAACTCCAAAAACTCCTATTGAACCAGTAATAGTTGAATGATTAGCAAAAATCTTATCTGCATTACAAGCGATATAATAACCACCGCTTGCAGCATAATCACCCATAGAAACAACAATTTTCTTTTTCTGTTTTGCTAATTCTAATTCCCTTAGAATAACATCAGAAGCTAAAGCAGATCCTCCAGGAGAATTAACTCTTAAAACAATAGCTTTTACATTTTCATCCTTAGTTGCTTTTCGGATTGCCTTTACAGTAGTTTCTGAACCAATAGTATTATGAGAACCTTCTCCACTATTTATCGCTCCTGTTGCGTAAATCACTGCTATTTTATCCGAACTAATTGACTGATTTTTACTTTTTACATTCATGTATTCAGTAAATAAAATAGTGTTTTCTGAATTTTCATCTAAGATTTCTAACACCTCATCTTCATAAACAATTACATCTACAAAGTTTAAATCTTTACAATCTGCAGAAGAATTTAATAATAACTGATTCATTGCTTTATTAATATCTGCCTGGCTAACTCCTCTAGACTTTGAAATAGAAGAAATCATATTATCAGAAATAGAATTTAGTAATTTCTCTAATTGTTCTCTATTCTCTTTACTCATAGAGTTGTACATATAAGGTTCCACAGCACTTTTAAACTTACCATGCCTGATAATCTGCATATCAATTCCCAATTTATCAAGTAAGTCTTTATAAAACATAACTCCCGCACTAAAACCAGTAAGCATTACAGTTCCTTCCGGATTTAAAAAAACTTTATCAGCAACTGAAGCTAAATAATATGCTGATTGAGAATAACTATCTGAATAAGCGTAAATAAACTTTCCACTTTCTTTAAAATCTAATAACTTTTCTCTTATTTCTTCTACTTGAGAAAAACCAGCTTGTATATTTGAAAAATTCAAATATATTCCATTAATATTTTCATCATTTTTTGCTTTCTCAATATTATCTAATACATCTTTAAGTTCTACGGAATTTTCAACAGAAAAATCCATTGAATTAATAGATTCAAAAGGGTTTTCTGAAGATCTGTCTAAAATTGCATCTTTAAATTCTATTTTTAAAACAGAATTTTCTTTAACCTTTGTTTCTTCATCCTCCGGAATTATTGCTATAATAAAAATTATAAATAATACAAACATTAAAATCATTGCCAAAAGAGAGGAAAGTGTGCTTTTCAGGAAATCTAACATAATAAATATTTTTTGTTCAAAACTACAAAAAAAAGTCATTCATTTGTTTTTATATGTATATTTGATTTTCTGTTTTATGAATACAATATTTTTGCAATTAGGGAGTAATTTAGGAGATAGGTTATCTTTTTTGAAAAGAAGTGAAAACCTAATTGAAGAATTTATAGGTAAATTAGAAAAACGTTCTTTGGTTTACGAAAGCACTCCTTGGGGAGTTAAAAACCAAGAAAACTTTTTAAATAGTGTAATTATTGTAAAAAGCAATCTTTCTGCAGAAGACATTTTAGAAAAGTGCCAAGAAATTGAGCGAAAACTAGAAAGAGAAAGAAAAGAAAAATGGAGCGAAAGAACAATTGATATTGATATTTTATTTTATAATAAGGAGGTGATAGAGGAAGAAAATCTAAAAGTTCCTCATCCTTTAATAAGCGAAAGGAGATTTGTTTTAATTCCTTTAAATGAAATTAATTCTGAATTTATTCATCCTCAAAAAAAGGAAACAATTTCAGAATTATTAAAAAAATGTAACGACACAGAAGTTGTAAAGATTTATGAAGTATAAATATTTAGTAATAGAGGGAAATATTGGCAGTGGAAAAACTAGCCTTTGCAGAAAACTTGCTTCTGACCTTAACGGAAAGTTAATTTTAGAGGAATTTGCTGATAATCCTTTTTTACCTAAATTTTATAAAGATTCAGAAAAAAATGCTTTCCCTTTAGAGTTATTTTTTATGGCCGAAAGGTTTCAGCAATTAAGTAATGAGAAAAATATAAATGATTTGTTTTCTGATGTAATAATTTCTGATTATTCCTTTTTTAAATCGAGATTATTTGCTCAAAACAATTTAAAAGATGATGAATTAAATTTATTTAATAGGTTATATAAAATTATGTTTTCTACAGTAAAAAATCCTGAATTACTTGTTTATATACATTCTGACATTAACAGATTACAAGAAAATATTAAGGAACGAGGGAGGGAATACGAGAAAAATATATCTGATAATTATTTAAAAGAAATAGAAAGTATTTATTTTGAATATCTAAGAAAGCAGAGAGATTTTCCTGTCCTTTTTATTGATGTATCGAATATTGATTTTATTGATAATAAAAAACATTATAACGAAATTATAGAAGAGATAAATAACATTTCTCCTGAAGAACAAATCAGAAGTATTATTTTAGGATAACCAAGAACTTAAATCCCTATCAATTAATTTTTCCAGAGATTTAATTTCTTCTTTATAATATTTAACGGTAATTTCTTTTCTTAACTCTTCATCTAACTTTTCTGATTCTGAATAAACAGATTTGAAAATTAATTTTACTATGAAATTTGGTAAATAATCAGAAATAGTAAATTTTGGCATCAAGTTATAATATCTCATCTTTTTTAGAGTGAAACCCAAAACACCTTTTGGAGTTCCAGAAACATTTGCTTTTTTACTGCTATCTACTTCAAAAGAATCATCAACATTCAAAAACTGAAAAATGTCTTTCAACGATTCTTTTGGATGTTTAACTATATCTTCAAACAGAAAGACTTTAATGTTTTCTTTCGGAAACAAATCATAATACCTTTTAAGTTGAACAGAATAATATCCTTTTTCTATGTAATGATATAACGGACTCCAACCTTCTTTAATTCTGTTTTCTTCTTCATTTATCGCAAGTTGAAAGGAAGTTATATTTTCCCTGTCAGCTCTTTTCGTATGCAAAAAATTAGAATAAGCTCTATCAGTAGGGTGTCGTAATATTGCAATGATTTTCACCTTAGGAAGAATATTGGAAATTAAACTTGGAGCCTTTTCATTATAAATATATGCAGGAGAAGCTTCACCGATTGCTTTTTCATTCTTAACATCATTAAATAAAGAAAGATACCCTTCTAAAGTATTTATTTTTTTAGATTTAGATCCTATTATTTTATAATCTTTTTCCTGATTAAAGTTATTAAAAAACATTGGCTCTTTAACCTTAGTCATAAAAATATCAGGATGTTGTTTTAAATAAGTATATAAAGATGTTGTTGCCGCTTTCATGGCACCAATAATAATAAAATTTGGTTTCTTTTTTTGCATTTGGTTTTATACAAAAGAACCCCAAATAAATGGGGTTCTGTAAAATTTATTATCGAAATTATTACTTTGTTAAAGAAATGAATTTCTCATGTTCCGTATAATTTGAAAATTCTAAATCTATTAAAGATTCTACTTTATAACTTTCATCTGCAGAAATAGCTTTTTCTAAATTTGAAAATAAAACTTCTTCATTTCCTGATCTTGCTCCAGCAATTGCATTTAAATAATAACAAGCTGCTGTATTTTCTGAACAAGTACTATTATTATTTCCGTTTAATATATTTGCTAAAGTTGCATTATATGTATTATTTCCTCTATAATATCGAGTTGCAGATCTATAGTCTCCCATTCTTAAATTCAAAGTTGCTTTATTATAATTACTCGTATTAGCCTGGTCAAATAACTTCTGAGCTTTGTTTAAATCTCCATTCCAAGAAGCAACAATACCTAAGTTTGTAAGTACAGAAGATTCGTTTTCTCCACCATTATTTTTAGCTTTTTGTAAATAAATCATTGCATTCTCAACATCAGCAGTATTTAAATATGAAACGGCAATATTATTGTAAGCTCTCCAATCGTTATGTAATTCTATCACCTTATTATATATTGAAATAGAGTTTGCAGAATTTTCAGTTAAAGTAGCTGAATACAAAAGCTCCTCTACAGATAATTCTGAAGGATTTGTTGTAGAAAGTAATAATATCTCTTCTCTTGTTTTCTTAGGAAGGTAAGAGTTAATTTTTATTTCTGATTTTCTTAAGTATTGTAAAACATCTCCTTCTAAAGCATCATAAACTTCAGCCATATCTTGTAACAATTCTCCTTTTTCTTTCTGAGATTTTTTCTTATTTCTATCTGTTAAGCTCAAAATTGTATTTTTCTCAACTATTGATGAGTTTTCTACTAGTTTATTAAATCCATTCCAGTCCGCTCCTGCTGATGATAAATTATAATTCTCATCATCATTAGAACCATCTGCTTTTAACCTTTTTAATAAATATTTTGCATATGTAAGAGTACTGTTTTTTCTGTCATCAGAAAGTTCAGTATTAATCTTTTCTGTTCCTTCAGGAGATGCAGAGGATTTTACAACAAAAGATTCTGTTTTATATCCTTGTTTAATAAACTCTTGTAATTTTTTTACATCATCATCACTTTTTTCGGTAGTACGGATATTACTTTTATTTACCAAAAAATAAATTGTTGCTGTTTCTGAAACAACCTCAATTTCTTTGTATCCATGATCTGCAACAGCAACAATTTCTGTATTTGCAACTCTCTGTGATGTTGAAATTACTCCTTCAGCAATTGTAATAGGACCTAATACTTTATTGTCGTCTTCTAATATTGCAACTGCTCTTAACTCAAGTTTTGAAGTCTTCATAGCATCTGTGTACTCTATTTTATCTTCATACACAAATTCTCCTCCTGATTCGAAGAATATTGTGTACTCACCACCAGTAGCTTGTTCACCTTGTAATATTATTGATTTTAAAGTTGATTCTTCTCCATTTTCAGAAATAATAACTGGAGTTATTTCAACAGTAGCTTTTTTCGCAAAATATTGTGATGGGAAAGTTCCTTCTAAATCAACAATAACATAACCTCCATGCACTTCTAAAACAGCTGGTGTTTGCTCATATTTAACTTTGTGGTAATCTGAAGACATCTTGCTTAATCCACAACTATTTAGTAATAACACTAATAAACCTAATTTTACAATTTTCATTTTTATATTTTTTATTCTATTATGCAAATATATAATTATTGATAGTAATTTATAGAAATAGAGTATTCTATTTACATATAATATTAACATATTTATCAATACAAAAAAAATGATTAAGTTTGCATTTCTGTTATTTCAGATTTTATGAAGAAAAAGATAATATTTTTAGTACTGTTTTTGGTCGGAGTTTTTCCTTTGTTTTCTCAGGAAAACATAGAAGATAATAAAACACATTTCAGTATTGATCTAAAAGAGGAAGATAGATCAGAGAAAAGTAGATTGTTTAGCAGAAATAATTTTAACAACCTCTTCTCTAATACAGAAATAAACATTTTAGTTGGAGCTACACAATTTTATGGTGATATAAAACAGTTTGATTTTAGACCTAGTTATTCTAGATTTTCTGACGAACTAAAGCCATCATATGAATTGTCGATCACTAAAAAAATAAATCCCTTAATGTCTATGAGGGGAAGTTTTATTTCTGGAGAATTTGGAGGGATTCATTCAGAAAAAATAGGAGACGATTACGAGGTTTATGATCCTTACAATAACTTCTATGAAGGCGACGGAGAATATTTTGTCACTAATTTTAATGAATTAGATTTACAATTATTGTTAAACTTATCAAATGTAAGTTCATTTTTTTCAAAAATTAATTTAAATAACTTTAATCTATTCATGAAAACTGGAATTGGAATTCATGTGTTTAATAGTTTAAATAGAAATTTTAGTGGAACTTATATATATAGTTATGGATATGAAGAAGGTATATTTCAACAAAATGATAATTTTATTAAGAAATCTTTCTTAGATTCTCCGAAAGAAATAGTTTATCTATACGGATTAAATTCAGAATATATTTTAAATGATAAGATAAATCTTAATCTTGATATAACAAAAAGGAAAGGAAATACTGATTATTGGGACTCTCACAATAATAATGCTAATAATGACTTTTTTAATTTTTATTCTTTTGGTTTTTCATATAAAATATTAAATCAAGCAAATAATGACTGGTTAACACCACTAGAAAATATAGAGAAGGACGTAAATTCAAATAATGCGAATATTGAATGGTTATCAGAAGACAAAGATAATGATGGAGTTTCTGATGCATTTGACAAAGAACCAAAGACCCCTATTGGAGTTGCTGTTGATGGAGCGGGTGTTTCTCTAGATGTAGACATGGACAATATACCTGATTATTTGGATTCGGATCCTTTTTCTACAAGAGGCGCTATTGTAGATAATAATGGAGTTGAATTTGACACAGACAATGATGGAATTCCTGACAGTAAAGATTTAGAGAGTAATACAGAAATTGGAGCAATTGTAAACCAATACGGTATTACAGTTTCTGTTGGGAATAGCGGAAACCATAAAAGTTATTTACCTTCTATTTATTTTGAAAGCGGTAGTTCATATATAAATAATTCAAACCTAAAAAGAATTGCAACTATTGCGATTATGATGAATAACAATCCGAATATAAAACTTCTGGTTATTGGTAATACGGATGAAAATGGAACTACCGAATTCAATAATAAACTTGCATTAAAAAGATCAGAAGAAGTTATAAATTATTTAGCTTCTAATTTTAATATTGATAAGAATCGTTTCGTAACATCAGGAAATGGAGAAGAAAAACCACTTACTAAAGAAGTTGTTTCTGCAGAGTTTCCAAACGGAAATACATTATCGGAATTAAATAGAAGAGTAGATTTTCAGATTATTCGTTAATCTTATTAAATAAATCCCACAAAACAACTCCAACACTAACTGAAATATTTAAAGAGTGTTTTGTACCTATCTGAGGTATTTCAATACAATTATCACATACATCAATTACAGATTGCTGAACTCCGTTTACTTCATTTCCGAAAACAACTGCAATCGGACTGTTAGTTTCTGAAAAGTCATTTAACATGATAGATTCGTTTGCTTGTTCTATTGCAATTGTCAAATATCCCTTTTTTTTCAGATCTAAAACAACATCTTTTGTACTTTCTTGATATTCCCAATCTACTGAATCTGTTGCTCCAAGAGCAGATTTTCTGATTTCTTTATTTGGAGGCACTGCCGTTATACCACACAAATATATCTTTTCTATTCTGAAAGCATCAGATGTTCTGAAACAAGAACCTACATTTAATGCCGATCTAACATTATCTAAAACTACAACAATAGGTGTCTTTTTTAAACTTTTAAAGTTTTCAACACTTATTCTTTCTAATTCGCTATTCTTTAACTTTCTCATATGTTATATTTGTAATCGCAAAATTAACAGAATAATCTTGGTAAAAAGCAAATCAAAAATAAAAAAGGAAACTCCTTTAATGATACAATATAATGGCATTAAAGCAAAGCATCCTGATGCTCTCTTATTATTTAGAGTTGGTGATTTTTATGAAACTTTTGGCAAAGACGCTATTAAAGCATCAAAAATTTTAGGAATTGTTCTTACAAGTAGAGCTAATGGTTCATCTAAAATTGAACTTGCAGGATTCCCTCATCATTCGATAGATACTTATTTACCAAAACTGGTAAGAGCAGGACAAAGAGTTGCTATATGCGATCAACTTGAAGATCCAAAAACTACAAAGAAGATTGTAAAAAGAGGGGTTACCGAGTTAGTTACACCTGGAGTTTCTTACAGAGAAACTATATCAGACCAAAAAAGCAATAATTTTTTAGCTTCCGTTTATCTCGGAGAAAAAAAAATGGGAGTTTCATTTTTAGATAATAGCACTGGAGAATTCTTAATGACTGAAGGAAACTCTGATTATATTGACAAACTTTTACAATCCTTCTCTCCTTCTGAGGTTATTTTTGAAAAAAGTAAACGAAAAGAATTTATTCAGAAATTTGGAGATAAGTTCTTCACTCATTTATTAGATGATTGGGTTTATACTGCAGACTTTACGGATGAATTATTATTAGAACAGTTTGGTACAAACTCATTAAAAGGATTTGGAATAGAAAAACTTACAAGCGGAACAATTTCTGCAGGAGCTATATTGCATTATCTGAAAGAAACACACCACCACCTTACAAATCATATCTCATCAATTAGCAGAATAGAACAAGAAAAATATGTTTGGATGGATAGATTTACAATTAGAAATCTGGAACTTTTTTATTCTCCAAATGAAAATGCTAAAACACTAATAGATGTATTAGATAACAGTCTATCTCCTATGGGAAGTAGAATGATAAAACGTTGGGTAGCACTTCCGTTAAAAGAAAAAAACCAGATTGATAACAGAACGGAAATTGTTGATTTTATAATAAAGAATGAGGAGTTTAAATCTGTTTTGCAGGAAAACATCAGTAAAATTGGTGATTTAGAAAGGTTAATTTCAAAAGTATCTACTGCCAGAGTTTCTCCCAGAGAATGTAATCAACTAAAACTATCTTTAAATTGCATAAAACCAATAAAAGAAAATTGTACAGATTCGGATAACAAACAACTAAAAGTTATTGGAGAACAATTAAATATCTGTAAAAATATAGCTGATAAAATTGAATATACAATAACTGAAAATCCTCCAATTGCTGTGAATAAAGGTGGTGTTATAAAAGAAGGAGTAAATTCGGAATTAGATGAATTAAGGAATTTATCAAAATCTGGGAAAGATTTTCTTCAGAAAATATTAGAAAGAGAAACTGATAAAACCGGAATTCCATCTTTAAAAATATCTTTTAATAATGTTTTTGGGTATTATCTGGAAGTAAGAAACATACATAAAGATAAAGTACCAGAAGAGTGGATTAGGAAACAAACATTAGTAAGTGCCGAAAGATATATTACAGAGGAACTTAAAGAATATGAAAGTAAAATTCTATCTGCAGAAGGTAAAATATTAGAATTAGAAACAAGATTATATTCTGAACTTGTACAAAGTATGTTAGAATATGTTTCTGTTATTCAACTTAACTCGCAACTTATCTCTCAGCTTGATTGTTTGTTTTCATTTGCAACAATAGCAAAAAACAATAATTATAACAGATCAAATATTACTGAAGGAACTTCATTACTGATAAAAAAAGGGAGACATCCTGTTATCGAACAGCAATTATCTTCTGATGAAACATATATTACAAATGATGTTCATTTAGATAGAGAACACCAACAAATAATGATGATTACAGGACCTAATATGTCTGGTAAGTCTGCTTTATTAAGACAAACAGCTTTAATCGTGCTTATGGCCCAAATAGGGAGTTTTGTTCCGGCAGAAGCAGCTGAAATTGGAATTGTAGACAAAATTTTCACAAGAGTTGGAGCTTCCGACAATATATCAATGGGAGAATCTACTTTTATGGTAGAAATGAACGAAACCGCTAGTATCCTAAATAACCTTTCGCATAGGAGTTTAATTTTATTAGATGAAATTGGTAGAGGAACTTCTACTTATGATGGAGTTTCTATTGCATGGGCTATTGCCGAATATCTGCATGAAAATGAAAGTAAAGCTAAAACACTTTTTGCAACTCATTATCATGAATTAAATGATATGACTGACAGCTTTAATAGAATAAAAAACTATAATGTTTCAGTAAAAGAAATTGGTAAAAAAATAATTTTTATCAGGACTCTAGTAAAAGGAGGATCGGAACATAGTTTCGGAATACATGTAGCTAAGATGGCAGGAATGCCAAAACAAATTATCAGAAAAAGTGAAGAGATTCTGAAAAAATTAGAAAACAATAGAACAAAAGAGGATAACAAAACCAAAATATCTAATAAAGATAAGATGCAACTTAGCTTTTTTCAGTTAGATGACCCAACGCTTATTCAGATAAGAGATGAAATTACAGACATAGATATCAATACTTTAACTCCAGTAGAAGCATTGATGAAATTAAACGAGATAAAAAAACTAATAGGAAAATAAAAAATCTGTTGGCAGAGAAGAATATTTAATTAAATTTGCCTGCCCAATGCGAGTGTAGCTCAGGGGTAGAGCATCACCTTGCCAAGGTGAGGGTCGTGGGTCCGAATCCCATCACTCGCTCA
>ENA-ORDR01001474-ORDR01001474.1-marine-metagenome-genome-assembly--contig:-NODE-1474-length-10879-cov-3.150343_pt1 | contig 10879 bp, 11 predicted proteins | sample MGYA00240993_ERZ508538 | MGnify/ENA primary metagenome ERZ508538 (study PRJEB26207, sample SAMN05421999) | marine metagenome | isolation source: Monterey Bay, California, USA | place: USA:Monterey Bay...
AGAATATAGCTACACTGGTCCATCTAGTTTCAATTAGTTGACCAGTACCGTACAGCTTTTTACGCGCATACGATCGAAATACAAAAATCCCAATAATTGATAGTATAAAAGTAGCAATTACTATTGAAGAACCGTCATAAAAAATTGGTTTGGGTGTATAAATTCCGCGCCCGGTAAAAGCAAATGCATCCCAAAGCATGCTAGCCTCAGGATTTTCGCCTCTAAATGCCTTAGGCTGGGGCAGTATTGTCAGAAAAACAGAGTGGATTATTAAGATCCATATAAGAACTGGTACATTTCGAAATATCTCAACATAAATCATCATCAATTTAGCAACTATCCAATTATTGGAAAGACGCAAAATACCAGCAGTCACGCCGAAAATGGTCGCCATTATACAACCTAAAAATGCTACAAGTAGGGTATTTAAAACACCAACAAATGCCGCTCTGAGATGGGTCGATTGACTATCATACTCAATGAGGCGTTGATTAATGTCGTAACCAGACGCTTCACCCAAAAAATTATAAGAAATATTAAGTCCAGCTGCCGCTAAGTTTTCTAAAAGGTTTTTTCCCAAATAAGCCATTATACAAATAAGAACGATCAGGGCGAAAAGCTGGAAAGTATAAGACCTGTAACGCTTGTCGTTCAATAGCATTGATAACTGAAAGTTATCTCGCCTTGATATTTGGGATGTATTCATACGAACTAGACCTTGGAGCACTTAAAAACAACAAACAAGTTAGATTTTAAAGGCAATCTTGAAAAGGCAAAGGGCGCACATGATGCGCCCTTTGGTAATGTGAGATGGATTTAACGGAAAGGAGGTGAATAAATCAAACCACCATCTGTCCACTTAGCGTTAACGCCACGTGCCAAGCCAATAATAGTGCTGGCGCCGATATTATTTTCAAAAATTTCGCCATAATTACCGGAGACTGCGATTGCGCGATGAGCCCACTCCGCGTCTAAACCTAGCATTTCACCAAGATTTCCTTCAGAACCTAATAAACGGTTCATCTCAGGAATTTTTGTTCCTTTGGCCATCTCAGCAACATTAGCCGATGTAACACCTAATTCCTCAGCTGTGATAAGAGCATTCAAAGTCCAACGAACTACGTCACCCCAATTGTTATCACCATGGCGTACAAGAGGACCTAATGGTTCTTTTGATACGATTTCTGGCAGCACAACGTGATCAGTAGGTGTCTCCATATTCGCTCGTCGAGCGGCAAGAGCAGATCTGTCAGTTGTGAAAACATCACACGCTCCAGCCATGTAGTTAGTCACAGCTTCTGCACCTGTTTCCACTGGAACAGCCTCATAGCTCATATTGTTTGCGCGGAAAAAATCAGCCAAGTTTAATTCTGTTGTAGTACCCGTTTGAATACACACTGTCGCACCATCTAACTCGGTAGCTGAACTTACGCCAAGATCAGCTTTAGCCATAAAGCCCTGACCATCGTAATAGTTTACACCAACAAATTCGAACTTAAGATCAACATCGCGGCTGAAAGTCCAAGTTGTGTTTCGTGCCAACATATCAATTTCACCTGAAGCCAGCGCCGTAAAACGTGTCTTACCTGTGGTTGGAACAAATTCGATAGCGTCAGAATCGCCAAGAACTGCTGCTGCAACAGCTCGACATACTGCTACGTCAAAGCCTTGCCAAACACCGTTTGCATCAGGTTCTGCGAAACCTGGAACGCCAGTTGAAACGCCACAATTCAATTTGCCTCGAGCTTGAACATCATCGAGTGTGCCTGCAAAAGCAGCACCAGCAGTAAGACCAGCAACAGTCACTGCGCTAATAATAATGGATTTAATCATATTTACCTCTTCCTGATTTAGCCTTGAGAATTCAAAGCCATTCACACGGGCGATAAGCCCTACTCATTTACCAAGTAGGAGATCCCCAATTTAGTAGGCAACAGTGTTCAAATTCTGATCACTTGGTCAAGACTTTTAATTAGATTTTTGTACACTTTTTAGGTAAAAAAATGAGAAACCTTAAAAAATAGTACTTTTAGTTCTTCCACTTAGTGAAAAAAACTCCTCAGAATGCAAAATTGCTTCATTTTTTAGGTTGGATGCAGCCTGAGCCTCTTCATCTTCTCCCCACTGCTCTAACTGCCACAGTTCATCAACTCGCGAGAGTTGATAAGCTTCTTCGGCCGATAGTCGGCCATTGATTATAGCTAAGCCCAAGATAAGCGAGCCGGTTATCGACACCATGTCGTAAAAAGCCGTTAACTCAAATATATTTAAATCATTGATTTTTAGTTGAATTTCAGAGAGTAGCTGTTCATTTTGGGGTATGTATACAATTCCTGTTCCACAATTTATCCGAACCTTAAAAGTATTTTCAGCCCACTTTACAATCGGATCCCACCCAGTTTCCTGTAACTTTTTTAGCTCTAACGGAGAATCAGCACGATAGTACAATAAATCCGTATCACCATACTCGCCAAGTAGGGCACTTACTTCCTCAAACTGTTCAGAAACTTTATCTAGGGCTGCATTCGTAGATTTTGTAAAAGGCATTATGGTTGGGTCTATTTCTTCAGCTTGCTGAGTCCACTCTGCAGCAACTTTTTTTGCTAGCGCCTCAGTGGGGAGCACCAATTGCCTCTTTGCAGGAGTTTTTAAAATTTTATTGTCAAGTTTTATGAAAAATCCAGCTTCTGACGAAACAACATGAACATCTTTCCAAAACCGCTTTTGTTTCCATTCAGACATCAAAGGTCCCTTGCAAAAACCAGGTCAAAACCTAAAAACCTTCATCAAAAAATGGATCATCTGGAACTTCATTCACATCCCACTGAAATGTTTTCCAAGTCTGTACCATGTGATTTGGTAAATCAGCTTTAATTTCAATAATTCTCTTATCAAATGGATGCTCAATTTTTAAATACCGTGCATGTAAGTGCAGTTTTTTACTAATATCGCCACCAAATTGAGCTCCCCACCCATCACCTAAGTTTTCTTGACTTGATCCTCCATATTTACCGTCACCAATAATTGGATTTCCAATTTCTGCCATGTGGGCTCGAAGTTGATGAGTGCGACCAGTAATAGGAACTAATGCAACCCAAGCCCCCCTATTAGCGAGCCTACTTAATACCATAAAATCTGAAACAGCTCTCTTTGCTCCCTCGGTTGAAGAAACTGCATCAGGATGAATACATTGCATTTTTTCGCCTTCGCCCTGTCGTCCATGACCAGATCGCTTTACTAACCCATATTTGATCGTACCAACTGAAGGTTGAGGAACGCCAGCGACAGCTGCCCAGTATATTTTCCTGACCTCACGGTGCTTCAAAGCCTCAGATAAACCTTTTGCAGCCTGTCTGGTCCTTGCAAGAACCATAACACCAGAGGTATCTTTATCTAGCCTATGGACCAACCGTGGTCGTTCCTTTTTTTCAAAAATGATCGCATCTAAAAGTCCGTCAACATGAACAGACTGTTTACTGCCACCCTGACTGGGCAATCCAGCTGGCTTATTGATAATTATCAAATCATCGTCTTTATAGATGATTGCATCGCTTATCAATTTTGCATTTTTCTGAGAAATAAAGTTTTTACTCAGGTGTGGTGATTTCAACGAGATATCATCAAATTTTAGTGGAGGAATTCGCACCTCATTTCCTATCGTCAATCGTGTTGCAGGTTTGCATCGGCCGCCATCTATACGCACCTCTCCCTTCCGGCAAATCTTTTCTACCTGACTCTGCCTAAGCGACGGAAATTTTCTTTTCAGAAATCGATCTAATCTTTGGTCTGCATCAGAGCCTTGAATAGTTATGTGTTGTACAGGCTTCATGCACTCACGCCTTTTGCTAATAAAAAACCTATCCAAACAGCAAATATTGCTCCCAAAACAGATGTAAAAATGTACAAGAACCCTTGGAATACCTTTGCGTCAGTGAATAACTTAACCACATCTAGAGAAAATGCCGAGAAGGTTGTAAATCCTCCCAAGAAACCTGCCATTAATAATAAACTAGCTCTTTCAAGTCCCTTGTCTGAAAGAAGGCCATAAACCAGACCCATTGCGAATGAGCCTGCAATATTTACAGCTAAAGTTCCAACAGGAAACAAGAAAAAAGACCCAGCCCAATAACGCAAAACTGAGCCAAGCGCGCCACCCAATGCCACCAATAAGTAATTCATCGCCCTCTTTAGTTGGCTTGTTTTAAACAAGTCAAGTGAAGAGACAATTAAATTGATTTTCTTTTTTCACGCAAACTTTTGAAGTAGCTAATTCTTTTTTTAAGCTCGCGCTCAAAACCTCTCTCAACAGGTTGATATGCAGATGATCTTTCTATTTTCTCAGGGAAATAATTCTGCCCAGAAAACCCATCTGCATTATCATGATCATATTCATACCCAACTCCATATCCCTGTTCCCTCATTAGATCAGTTGGCGCATTCAGTATGTGCTTTGGCGGGGGTTCTGAGCTTGTTTGTTTTACTAAGTCCAAACTTAAATTAAAGCCCTTATAGGAAGCATTAGATTTTGGCGCCAGAGCCAAGTACAGAGCTGCCTGAGCCAAGGCAAGCTCTCCCTCGGGACTTCCCAGCCTTTCAAAACTTTGCCAAGCATGCAAACAAATAGTTTGGGCTTGAGGATCAGCCAGTCCAACGTCTTCTAAAGCCATGCGCAAAAGCCTGCGAGCAATAAACCTGGGATCTTCGCCGCCATCTAGTATCCGAGCAAGCCAGTACAAGGCTGCGTCGGGATCTGAACCGCGAATAGATTTATGTAATGCAGATATTAAGTTATAATGTTCTTCGCCTTTTTTATCATATTTTTTTAATCGTTTTGAAAGACGGACTGACAAATCTTTAACAGTTAAAGGATTTGATATTTTCCAGGAAATAATATTTTCGATTAAATTCAATAATGCTCTGCCATCACCATCTGCTATCTTTAACAATTCTGTTTTTGCATCGATATCTATATTAATTTGCGAACCTAATATAATCTCCGCGCGCTCCAATAGTTTTGCTAAATCAGGTGTACTTAATCTTTCTAAAACCAATATTTGAACCCGCGATAAAATGGCCGAGTTCAGTTCAAAGGATGGGTTTTCAGTTGTTGCGCCAATTAGAATTATTGTACCATCTTCTAAAAAAGGCAAAAAACTATCCTGTTGAGATTTATTAAAACGATGAATTTCATCAACGAAAATGATCGTTTTTTTACCATTCGTATGACGGATTTTAGCTGCTTCAAAAACCTTTTTTAAATCCCCAACACCAGTAAAAATTGCGCTTAATTGTTCGAAGTGACTGCTACTATTTTCTGCTAATAATCTTGCAATTGTGGTTTTACCAACGCCTGGTGGGCCCCACAATATAATTGAACTAAAAACACCTGAAGTTATCATATTTTGAAGAGGCCCTTCCTCACCAAACAAGTGATTTTGACCAATTACTTCATCTAAGGACTTCGGGCGTATCTTATCAGCCAAAGGACCTTCTAAAGCATCAGAAATATTTTCATTATTAAATAAGTCACTCAAAATCTAAACCTCAAAGAAACTCGCCTACCAGATCTGATTATCGTTATAGTTCCATTAGTTTTAACTGCGCTGATGGCGGAAATTGCACCTTCTATTGAATTTACTGACTTTCCGTTTACTTCTCGTAAAAGGTCACCTCTTCTCAAACCTAACCGAGAAGCCATTCGACCAGGATCTAAGATAATTAAACCCTTTGAGGAAAACGATAACCCAAATTTTGATTGAAATTCTGGGGTCAATTCAGAAATATGCAAATCCTTGAAAATAAATTCTGAACCGAGAATAAATTCTTTAACTTCCATGTCTGGCATTTCAACCAAGTCAATTTTAGCGGAAAGTATTGTGCCTTTAGACAAATAAGAAATATCGACTGTCGTGCCGATTCCCAAGACGGACATTCTATAAAGCATTTCTGCTGGACTATTAATGTCCAATCCGTCAACTTTTGTTATAATATCTCCAACTTTAATTCCAACCTGTGCAAATGGACTTAGCTCGTGAAGCTCTGATATTATCATTCCCGATAATGCATGAAGATTCAAAGATGCGGCCATTTCAAATGTAATTGGTTGGCCTCTCATTCCTGCCCATGGGCGAATAAAACTTGAGCGGCCTGCTTTAGCTTGGATTATAAACTGTCCTACCAAATCGGCCGGAATAGCAAAACCAATTCCATTAGATCCACCAGATCGCGACAAAATCGACGTATTCACTCCCACCAAAGAACCAGAAATATCTATTAAAGCCCCCCCGGAATTTCCTGGATTTATGGGCGCATCTGTTTGCAAAAAATATCCTTTGGCTGAACCGGAGGCTATACCAGTTCTTGCTAATCCAGAAATTATTCCATTGGTTACAGTTTGACCGACACCAAAGGGGTTTCCTATGGCTAGTACTAATTCTCCAACCTCAACAGTATCGCTTTTTCGCAAATCAAGATGAGGAAGGGTTTCATCTGTATTAAGTCTAAGAACAGCTAAATCACTTTCTTGATCGGACAAAATAACATTACCTGAAATTTCGCGCCCATCATTCAAGACCACCCTTATATCAGTTGCCCCACCAACCACATGATAATTGGAAACAACATAACCATCTGCCGACAAGATCACACCTGACCCTAATGAGTTTTGAACCCGCGGTTGTAACTGCCCAAAGTTTCGAAAAAAGTCCCGAAAGAACGGATCTCTAGAAAAGGGACTTTTTCGCTCCTCGATGATTCTTTGAGCATAAATGTTAACCACAGCCGGCGCTGCTTGTTTCACAAGCGGAACAAAGCTTAATTTTATTTCTATTTCAGACTTTGGAAGGGTATCTTGAGCAAAGGCAATGGATGAAAAACTAAAAAGTATAAGCGCAAAAATTTTGATCATCGTTTTACCATGTAAATTCACATATATGGTACTAAATGAAATACTCAAAATAAACTTTTAAAAAGTTCAAAATCGATTAAATTAACTTGCGCTGTAGCTGCTAGAAGCGACCGACTAAATAAAAAGGCCTTAAAAGATACCACTCAAGGCCCATCTAATTTAATATTATTCTTCTGCCGCTTCTTCGGACTCTACGCGAGCTTTGTCAGCTGCCCCTTTGGCATCTACGTCCCGGTCAACAAATTCGATTATTGCCATCGGAGCCATATCTCCGTATCGAAAGCCAGCTTTTAAAACACGTAGATATCCACCCGGTCGTTCAGCATATCGAGGACCCAACACATCAAAAAGTTTGGACACGTATTGGTCTTCTTTTAGCTGAGCTCGCGCCTGCCGCCGAGAATGTAGATCACCTTTTTTAGCCAGTGTTATTAGCTTTTCCACAATAGGCCTAAGCTCTTTTGCTTTCGGTAAAGTGGTTTTAATTTGTTCATGCTCTATTAAAGAGCCCGCCATATTTGCCCAAAGTGCCTTACGGTGTTCATGAGTACGGTTAAGCCGGCGGTAGCCTTTTGCATGACGCATTTTATATCTCCTATTTTTATACTTTGTCCGGCAACCAATAGCGTTGTTGGCCGCTCACCTTGGGGCATCTGCCCATTTTTCCCCACACCCAGTGGGCATTTATTATAACTGTTATTTGCTAGTCTAAAAGTTATCCTCAAACTTTTTTGCTAGCTCTTCGATATTATCAGGCGGCCAATCCTCTACGTCCATACCAAGATGTAAACCCATGCCGGATAGTACTTCTTTTATCTCATTGAGCGACTTTCTACCAAAGTTTGGAGTCCGCAACATTTCGGCTTCAGTCTTTTGGATTAAATCTCCAATGTAAACGATGTTATCATTCTTAAGGCAATTCGCTGATCGAACTGAAAGTTCCAGTTCATCTACCTTCTTAAGTAGTAGTGGATTGAATTCCAGTCCATCATCTTCGTCATTTTGATTAGCAGCTTCGGGTTCGTCGAAATTCACGAAGATCGATAACTGATCTTGAAGTATTCTAGCCGCAAAAGCGAGCGCATCATCAGGTGAAACAGACCCATCAGTTTCGATATTCATCGTCAATTTATCATAATCTAGAACTTGACCCTCTCTAGTGGGTTGAACATCATAAGAGACTTTTTTGACTGGAGAATATATCGCATCAATTGGGATTAAACCTATTGGCGCATCTTCAGGCTTATTTTTCTCTGCAGCAACATAACCGTTTCCAGTGTTTACTGTTAGCTCCATGTTAAGATCTGCCCCGTCATCTAAATGGCAAATAACGTGATCTTTATTCAGTATTTCAATACCAGCAATTTCTTCGATATCGGCTGCTGTGACTACTCCAGGTCCCTTTGATGATACTGTAAGTCTTTTTGGCCCCTCGACTTCCATGCTCAGCGAGACACCTTTAAGGTTGAGCACGATATCAGTTACGTCCTCTCTGACGCCCGCAACTGATGAAAATTCATGTAAAACATTATCTATCTGTACACTCGTTATAGCAGCGCCCTGCAAACTACTCATCAGAACTCTTCTAAGAGCGTTACCGATTGTTAAACCGAAACCCCGTTCAAGAGGCTCAGCAATAACAGTACCTTGGCGAGTAGGGTCGTTTGCCTGTTTAACTTCTAGTTGTGCGGGTTTGATTAATTCGGCCCAATTTTTGTGGATCATAAGTCCCTCCATTCTTGCACCTACCCCATGTCCAAAGAGTAGCTGCGCCCGAGGTTAAATTCGACTATACAGAGCAATAAAAAATGCTCTGCGGCTTATACTATACGCGGCGGCGCTTCGGTGGGCGACAGCCGTTGTGAGCTATTGGTGTAACATCACGAATTGAAGTTATGTTGAACCCGATTGCAGCAAGCGCACGAAGTGCACTTTCGCGACCTGAACCAGGACCCTGAACTTCAACCTCTAATGTTTTTACGCCATGTTCTTGCGCCTTTTGGCCAGCATCTTCGGCAGCCATTTGGGCGGCGTACGGTGTTGACTTACGAGAGCCTTTAAATCCCATTGTCCCAGCTGACGACCAAGCAATAGCATTTCCTTGAACATCGGAAATCAAAATTTTAGTATTGTTAAACGATGAATTAACGTGAGCAACTCCAGAGGCTATATTTTTTAAAACCTTTTTCTTAGTTGCGCGCTTTGCTTCTTTAGCCATACCTTATCTCCCTACTTCTTCTTGCCAGCAATGGCTCTTGCTGGGCCTTTCCGTGTGCGAGCATTCGTAGAAGTTCGCTGACCACGGACTGGAAGATTTCGACGATGCCGGAGTCCTCTGTAAGAACCCATATCCATCATCCGCTTGATGTTCATTTGTACTTCTCGTCGAAGGTCACCCTCGACAGAACAATTAGCATCTATATGCTCACGTATCGCTAAAACTTCAGCATCCGAGAGTTCGTTAACTCTTCGCGATGCATCAATTTTTACAGCAGAGCATATTTCATCAGCCGTAGACTGGCCAATTCCTGTTATGTAAGTGAGTGCTATTGGAACTCGCTTCCCAGTAGGGATATTTACGCCGGCTATTCGTGCCACGTCATTTCCTTTCGTTGCGGTTCCGTAACTCCAGAACCTTTTTTCACAACATCAAACCCAAATATATCAAAGGTTTGAGCTGATCAGGTTATTAGTTGATCATTGATTCTATCAATAGAGAACTGCCATTTATTTGGTATCGAAGGGATCGTCAAGACTTAGAAAGGTAAATTTGTATTTATCCATTCAAAACTTCAGCGATCGACTCCTGCACCTCTTCCACTGAAGCCAGACCATTAACGGATACATGATCACCTTTAGCATAATAATATCCTATAAGTGACGAGGTTTTTTTGTAGTATTCCATTAACCGCTGGCGTAAACTTTCTTCATTATCATCAGCTCGCCGAACCTGTTCCCTACTAGAACATTTTGGGCACTCGCCAGAAGATGGCCATGGATTAGTTACATCATGGAAAACTTCCCCACAGGCTCCACAAGACGACCGCCCAGTTATTCTCGAAACAAGAGCATCATCATCAACCTTCATTTCAATAACAAAATCTAGACTTTTTCTACACTCTTTCAGAAGACTATCTAAAGCATCCGCCTGCTTTAACGTTCTGGGAAAACCATCAAATATAAATCCTCCACCGTTTTCACCAGAGATTTTTTCTTTGATCAAACCTATAACAATCTCATCCGTAACCAAATCACCTCGTGCCATAACCGTGGCGACCCTATTTCCCATTTCACTACCAGAGTTTTTAGCCTCTCTCAGCATGTCTCCTGTAGAGAGCTGTATCATATTTCTTTTCTCTACAAGGTGGCGGGCCTGAGTACCTTTACCCGCGCCAGGTGGACCAAGTAATATAATATTCATTTACGCGCAGTTCCCTTATTTCTACGACCCTTTCCTTTACCTCTAAGCTGGGATTTTTGAATAAGGCTTTCGTACTGATGGGCTAGGAGGTGGGATTGAACTTGTTGTATGGTATCCATAGTAACTGACACGACGATCAAAACCGAAGTTCCGCCAAAATAAAAAGGAATGTTTAGTTGCCCTCGCAAGACTTCAGGAAAGAGACAAACGAGTGCCAAGTAAGAAGCACCAAGAACCAAAATTCGATTAACGACATATTCCAACTGTTCAGCTGTCCTTTGCCCGGGTCGAACACCTGGAATAAATCCATTTTGGTTTTTCAAGTTATCCGCAACATCTTCAACTTTAAATGAAACATTAAAGGTATAAAAATAAGTAAAGAAAATAATCATTGCAGCAAAAAAGATCAAATATGCCGGCTGTCCAGGGCCAAAATAAGCCAAGATAGTCGACATAACCGGTCCTGTTTGTGAACCAGAAAACGTACTAATGGTTGTGGGCAGTAATAATAGGGATGAAGCAAATATCGCTGGGATAACTCCCGCTGGATT
>ENA-ORDR01001476-ORDR01001476.1-marine-metagenome-genome-assembly--contig:-NODE-1476-length-10867-cov-3.427989_pt1 | contig 10867 bp, 9 predicted proteins | sample MGYA00240993_ERZ508538 | MGnify/ENA primary metagenome ERZ508538 (study PRJEB26207, sample SAMN05421999) | marine metagenome | isolation source: Monterey Bay, California, USA | place: USA:Monterey Bay...
TTTAAGTCTCGAATCACCAAACTCTTTCCCGAAAAATTTTCTGAGTGGGCTAAAAATTTGCCTGAGTCTGTTGTTACTCAAATGGATGGCAAGCTTCTGACTTTGCTCGCTGACCCGGTGACCGCTGCTATTCGCTTTGAAGTAGTCAATCAAGATATCGATTGGTTTGACTTACGTATCGTGATTGATGTTGAGGGCGTTACCCTTTCTAATGCCCAAATTCGCTCGCTTGTTGCTGCGCGTGGTGGATATGTCAGAATGGATGATGGTGGGTGGATGCGTCTTGAAATCAAGCTTGATGCCGATCAACGTGATGCCGTTACTCGCCTGGGTCTTGACCCATTTGATCTAACTGGCGAGACGCATCGGATGCACGCACTGCAGCTGGCTGATCCAAAAGCGGCCGAAGTGTTTGATCCGAAGGCATGGAAACGTATTAAAGACCGCGCACGAGACATTCAGCTTGAAGTTAAGGCGCCTGTTCCGAAAGGGCTCAACGCCACATTACGCCCATACCAAGTCGACGGTTTCCGTTTTCTTGCTTATCTTGCGACCAACAGATTCGGAGGGTTGCTTGCCGATGATATGGGCTTGGGTAAAACGATTCAATCGATCACCTACCTGCTGTGGCTGCGCGAGGAGGAGGCGAAAGAACGTGGTGGCATGGACAATGTGTCACCGTCTTTGGTTGTTTGCCCCAAGTCTGTGATCGACGTTTGGCAGTCGGAAACAGAAAAATTTGCGCCTGAACTCAGAGTCAAAGTTCTACGCACACGTGATGATCTACATATCCCAACGATCGAAAGTGAAGTGGACATGTTTGTTCTGAACTATGCACAACTTCGTTTGTGTGGTGAAGAACTTGCCAAAATTAAATGGCTCACCGCTATTCTCGATGAGGGACAACAGATTAAGAATCCAGATTCTAAGGCTCCCAAGGCGGCACGTGATTTAAACTGTCAGAACCGCCTAGTCCTCACCGGCACACCAATCGAAAACCGCCTCATGGACATGTGGTCACTCATGGCGTTTGCAATGCCTGGTGTATTGGGAAGTCGTGCATATTTTAAGAAGCGCTTTGATAAGCGTAAGGATCCTGGTGCGCAGAGTAGATTGGCTTCGCGCCTACGTCCATTCCTACTCCGTCGGACCAAATTACAGGTTGCCAAAGACCTGCCGCCACGGACCGAAGAAGAGGTCTTTGCGGAAATGGAGGGCGTTCAGGACGAGCTCTACAAGGCTGAACTGAAGCGCATTCAAAAAGCATTGTTAGGATTTGAATCGGATGAAGCAGTAAAGAAAAATTCATTTGCCATACTTCAAGGCCTGATGCGTTTGCGGCAGATTTGTTGCCACCCAGGTCTGATCGATCCCAAATTCCTTAAGGATGAATCTGCAAAAATGAACGCCCTGTTCTATTTATTGGATCAATTGCGTGAAGAGGGTCACAAGGTGCTCGTCTTTTCTCAGTTTGTTTCAATGCTCGACATCATCAAAGCGCGCCTGGAGGTGGAGAGTCGGCCATTCCACTATCTCACGGGTCAGACCAAAGACCGTAAGGGTGTGATTGAAAGTTTCCAGACCACGAAGGATGCATCGGTATTCATGCTATCACTTAAGGCTGGTGGTGCTGGACTGAACTTAACATCTGCATCCTACGTTATTCTTTATGATCCATGGTGGAACCCCGCTGTGGAGAATCAGGCTATCGACCGAACACACCGTATTGGACAGAAGAATAAGGTGATCGCATACCGCTTGCTGACACGTGAGACGGTGGAGGAGAAAATCCGTATTCTGCAACACCAGAAAACTCAGCTTGTTACCAATGTTCTTGGTGACGAGGGATTTGCTACCAGCTTGGCAATGGATGACCTCGCTTTTATTCTCGGAACAGCGCCATTGGTAGACGAGGATGATATGCATGCTGAGATGAAGCCTGCTAAGAAGAGTGAAAAGACATCCATCTTAGATGATGCAACTCAGGCAGACGCTGCAGCACAAAAAGCGACAAAAAAAGCAGCGAAAAAAGCAGCGAAAAAATCGAAGGAAGCAGGTGAGAAGTAAAGCTTAGGAAGTGTGCCGGGGGGTGGTTCCTCCAAACACTTGACTAGCTTACATACCACTCATTGTCGTCATTTTCTGAGGCGTATCATTCTATATTTACGTGTGGATCAATTGGGCATACAATAGCCATATGAAAAATATTATGGTAGTGATGGCGGCAATCATCAGTGTAATCTACCTCATCAATCCTACGGCAGGTATCATCGAATTACTCCCTGATAATTTGCCCATCATCGGTAATCTTGATGAAGTAACAGCTGCTGCAGTATTATTAGCCTGTGCGCGTTATTTTGGGTTCGATCTTTCAGCATTTTTTGGCAAGAGAGAAAATGGTAAGTTGCGAGAAGTGATTGATATCGATACTGACAAAGATGACCATTAGAGCCATCTAATGAAAGTAGCTGAGCTGCCGTTCCATGGATAATACCATGAATCTATCCCGCCAATACGCCCGCGGAAATTCACGCACTTTAAACGAGCGCACACCGGTCATCTTCTCAGTCATTGACGAAAATAAGTGCCTCGCAGAGGCTAGGATTAGTAACAATGGCATGATAGATGAATTTTTTTTTGGCCCACATACTTTTCAAATTCATTGTAATTACAATGAATGCTTGCGGTAGGTGGGTAAACAGCTTAAGGATATATAAAAATGAGCTTCCATCATGTTGGAATTTCCCTAGGATAACAATCAGTCATGAAAATTCAGACCTCCCCCCAAAAAAGTCGTGCTATGGCGGTTAAACGTCGTCTTCCGGCGTTTACCCTGGTCGAACTCATCGTGGTTATAACGATCATCACCATTTTACTGACCGTTGGAGCTCTCGGTTTGAAAAATTTATCTAAAGGCAGCGGTATCAGTGCTGGTGTTCCCGTGGCAGAAGCCGTTTTTGCTGAAGCTCGCGCGATCGCCATTGGTAAGGGCACCAATACTCGAGTGCTAATACACGCGGAACTAGATTCAGATGACGAATTTCATAAGGAGCGCTATCTGAGATACATGGTAATCCAATACGAAGAGCTTGGTGCTGATGGTAATCCATCTGGAAATTGGCTTCTCGCGTCACGCGGCACAACCTTACCCGATGCGGTCTACTTCATGAAAGACCTGAGCGAAATCAATGCACCAGTTCTTCAGACTGAGACTGTGACATTACCGGGGAATTCTTCAACAACTTGTTATTATTACCAGTTTAACTCAGAGGGGCTGATTACTTCCCCCACAATCAGTGGTAATTCTGTGCCTCGTTTTGTCATCCAGGTTGCATCATTACCTCCAGGTCAAAGCACTCCAGTTGCATCCAGTGATGCAAAAAGAAACATGGGAGGATTTGTCATCTGGCGCGGTGGACGAACATCATTGTTCCGTCATCCCGACCAAATCGAGAACAACTAATCCTTTTCCAAATCATATTTTCCTGACCAATCATGAAAAATCATACACCGTCATCCCAGATAAAACGATCAGGTTTCACACTCGTTGAGACTGTCATAGCCATGGGGATCATTACCATCATGATCACTGCGTTCCTCGCGGCGTTCGGGCCTGCTGTGCAAGGTATTCGGAAGTCAATGTCTTCAAAAGAAGCGAACCGCTTGGCGTCGACGCTTGAGTATGAGCTGAGTGTGTTGCGCGCTGATGAGACAGTAACACACCCTACAGCATTTGCTAAAGCATACTCATGGATAAAGGGCTCTGCAGGTAACAACAATGACGATTTTGTACTCATTTACCAGTATCGTGGAGATCCCGATAGTGTGCGTAATGATGGAACTCTTAATCCCTACACGGAAAATGACGGAATACCAGGGAAGGACTATGTTCTTCAGTCAGTTGCCCGTCGGTTGGGTGATGCTGCGGTTCAAGAGGAACTTGCTCCAAGAGTAGTTGAAGGACGCGTGTTTTTTGTGCGCATGAGGCAGCTGATATTTGAAAATGGGGCGCTTAAACTAACAGACGAAGCTAATTTTGAGAAAATCATAGATCCGACCGAGCCCCGTGCAGCAACGACCAGTCATACTGATTATCCTGAGGCAGTCATAGCATTTCAGGCTGAGTTTTATGCGCTCAAGAGCAGTATATATTCTTATGCCAACACGGGATTTAATTTAGCAGATTCCAACGGCGATGGCCATCCCGATGCTGCGGGCAAGCCGGTATTCACACGTAATCTTGGCGTTAGGCGATAAAGATCAAAAAAACTCATCATTTTTCATGAAACAAATTTCTTCCCTCAAAAACCACTCTGGCTTTACCCTTGTCGAATTGCTAGTCGCTATGATGATCACCATCGTATTGCTAGGTGTTCTGGTTTACCTGACAGCCATATCGATGGACACCTACCGCGATAGCCGCAATGAGGTGCGCGCATCACGCCAGGCAAAAGAGGCACTTGAGACGATTTCCAAAGATCTTGAGAGCATGGTTTCGCGTCGCGATGGCAATACCTACGAATGGCTTTATGCTGGAGTCGAGCCTCGTGGCTTGGAGGGACCTGATGGCAGGGAAATCACCAATGCCAGCCAGCTGATCTTCTTTACTGGTGCCACTGATCGCTATAACGGTAAAATTGGTACTGCTGATGATAAAGGTGGTGACGTTTCAGCTGTAACTTATCGTTTGGTTTACCGTGACCAAATAGGTAATACTGATTCAGATGAGTTTGCTGTATTTTCTCTTTATCGACACTTGTTGAATCCAGATGAAGCTTTTGACCTCCTTGCTGTTGACGATTTAAAAACTACTTCAAGCAATGTGTTTAATGACACGAAAGATCTGACGGCAGAGAATTTCTTAGTAGAGAATATTTATGAATTCACTTTCACCATGCTAGTGGAATACACAGAAACGTCTGGCGGTTCAACTGTAACTAGAATTGAACGTGTATCACTTATGCAAGATGCCGCAGCATCTGGCGGTTTTCAAGAATTTAGACTCAAGGGGAATGCAATAGAATTAACACCTGCCAAGGCAGAGCTTGCTAATGGGCGTATCTTGGGTGCTGAAGTCAGTATTACCGTGCTTACCGACAGAGGAATTACTCTCGCTAAACGTTCAGGACTACCAGTGGAGGAGCTTGTAAAAAAACACAGCTACCACTTCACGAAGTCGATTATCACACCTCGACCGTAGTTGAGTTATTTTTGAGTTTTGACATATGCCATCGCCTCGTCGCGTGAGTTAATTTTTCCCTCAAGTTGCTCGGTCTGAATAGCAGTTAGAATGGCCTTGAATTCTGGGCCAGGATTCATACCTAGGTCAATCAGGTCTTTACCTGTGATCAATGGCTCAGGAATGAGCGGTTCGGCGGCAAACTCCTTCTGCTTAGAACGTAAGAAATCGTAATTCTCCGTGAAGCCGTTGCTGCTGGCGCAATCGACGCGGTGCAGTTCCATTTCATCTTCAAACGTCGGCCGGGACATGAACCTCTTGACCTTAGATGTGCGCATGTGTTGCACGTTCATGAAATTCATGTGATTGGAAACCATCGCGCAGGCAGATTCTACCGTTTTATTGGAATATTTTAATTTACGTAAAATTTTCTCGGCCATCTCCGCGCCTACGCGGTCGTGGCCATTGAATCGGATGCGATCATCCGCTTCATCGTAGGTGAATGTGGGAGGTTTGCCAATGTCATGCAAAAGCACACCAAGCGCTAACTCGAGTGTAGGTTGGTCATCCAGCATATCGAGCATGATACGTGTGTGGGTGTAAACATCACCTTCGGGGTGCCATTGAGGAGGTTGTTCACATCCGATTAAATCATAAATTTCCGGAACGATGTAACGCATGAGCCCGCTTTCAGTGAGTAGATCAAACCCTCGGGCTCGGTTGGGCGAGAGGAGGATTTGGGAAAATTCATCCCGAATACGTTCCATGCTGATTTTCTCCAGTAAGAGTGAGGTATCGCAGACGGCATTCCACGTTTTTTGCTCAATCTTGAAACCAAGTGTTATGGCGAAGCGTATGGCACGCATCAGGCGTAGTGCATCCTCTTGGAATCGTTCTTGAGGATCACCTATAGCACGAAGTGTGTGGGTGTTTAAATCATCCTGACCGTGGACGAAATCGATGATCTCGTCGGTCTCAGGCTTTTGAAAGAGTCCGTTCACCGTAAAATCTCGTCGTTTGGCATCCTCTTCGGGTGTCGAGAATGTTACGGAATCGGGGTGGCGTCCGTCGTGGTAGGAGCCGTCATGACGGAAGGTGGCGATCTCAAACGGTAGCCCTTTTTCACGAACAAGGATTACCCCGAAGTGTGCGCCGATAGGATCTGCTTTAGGGAAAAGGGCGATTACTTCATCAGGTGTCGCCGATGTTGCGATATCGTAGTCTTTGGGTTCCTTTCCAAGGAGCAAATCCCGCACGCAACCACCGGCGAAATAAGTCACGTGTCCGGCATCGCTGAGACGACGGGCAATCTTATTGGCAGTGGCTTTAATTTCAGGCACGAAAGCTTTTAGGCAGAATTAAAAGAATTTTGCAGAATTATTTTTGAGCTGCACTTTGGTATTTGGTTTTTGGTATTTGGAGTTTAGAACATATGCATGTCTTTATTTTTAGATACATTGCATGCGGTCAATTGGCAGCATCCGATATTGGTTATCTCAGCTTTCGTCCTTGGCGCATGTATAGGTTCATTTCTTAATGTTGCGATCTACCGGCTTCCGCGCGGGCTTTCGGTCAATAAACCGAAACGTTCGTTTTGTCCGATCTGCAGCAAGGAGATTCCAAGTTATCGGAATATTCCATTATTCACATGGCTATGGCAGCGTGGAAAGTGTGCAGAGTGTAAGTGTAAAATTCCGTTTCGTTACTTTGCTGTCGAGTTGCTGACTGCCTGTTTATTTTTACTCATGTGGATAGCGTTTCCGTCGTCGCCGGGCTTGGCTTTGTTCTACATGCTGCTGATGGCACTGCTTGTCGTTGTTGTTTTTGTTGATGCCGAACTCATGGTTATTCCGTTGCAAGTCACTTGGTTGGGCACGGCACTTGGGCTAGCAGCTGCCGTCCTGGTGCAACATCATCTGCGTGCGGAAGGTTGGTTAGACGGGCTGATTGCCGCTGCTAAGGGATTTGTGGCAGGATTTTGCGGATTGTGGTCGGTCGTGCTGCTCGGTAAGTTGCTATTTGGAAAAAAGAAGGTGGAATTTGATCGTTTGGTTGATTGGGAACTCAGAGAGCCGAAAAGTGATGAGGAGGAATTATGTTTTGTGCTCGATGGAGAGGATAACCCATGGTCTGACCTGTTTTATCGTGAAAAGGATCACCTAATTATCGAAGGTGGAGGGTTTCTTGTCGATGGGAAAAAGGCTGACGTCAAATCACTAACGATCCGTGGTGATCGGATTGAGATACAGGGAAAAATAACGATGATCGAAGATTTGAAGTCGCTCAGAGGCAAGGCGCGGCGTGTTGTCATCCCACGTGAAGCCATGGGAATGGGGGATGTATACCTTATGGGTATGCTCGGCACTTGCCTTGGGTGGCAGTCGGTTTTGTTCACCGTTTTTGCCGCCTGTTTGTTTAGTATCGTGTTAGCTATATTTGGCCGTATGGGGTTTGGTCAGAGACTTCCCTTTGGCCCCAGTCTGGCGTTTGGTGGCATCTGTTGGATATTTTGGGGATGGCAGGTATGGGATTGGTATTTTTCCTTTATCCGCATAGGTCAAGGCACCTGACTAGATTAGCCCACAATTTCTGTGCCAATACCAGATCTTGTAAAAATTTCCAATAGTAGTGAATGAGGTACACGTCCATCGATGAAGTGCACTTTGCTTACATTATTAGCCAGAGCATCTAAAGCCGAGTTGATTTTTGGGAGCATTCCTCCGTGAATTGTTCCATCTTCAATGAGTTCGGCAGCCTGACTGCGGTTGATTGAGGGGATTAGAGAATCGTCATTAGATGGATCCGCGAGAATTCCGGGTACATCGGATAGATAAACCAGTTTGGTTGCGCCTAGTGCTTTAGCTAGGCAGGCAGCTGCTAGATCGGCATTCACATTTAATGGTTTACCGGTTCCTTTTTCGCTGCCGAGTGGTGATATGACGGGCACAAACTCGCTTGCCAACACCGAGTGAATGGCACTCAGCTCGCAGGAAACAGCCTCTCCGACTCGGCCGACGTCAACTTTTTGGCCTGAGTCGTCCGTTGCTTGAACACGCTGTGCTAAGAAGACCTCAGTTCCCGGAATCCCATTTGCCTTGCCTCCCAGTTCGACAATCATTTCTACAAGGTGTGGGTTGATGGTTTTGGAGAGTGTTTGTTCGACTATTTCGATTGCCTCCGGAGTTGTCACACGAAATCCGCCGATAAACTTTGCTTCCAGTCCTGCTTCTGCCATTGCTGCCGAGATGGCCTTACCACCGCCGTGGACGATTACTGGATTGATCCCTGCAATTTCGAGAAATACGATATCCCGCATAACTTTGCGCACCAAGGCGGGGTCTTCCATTGCGGAGCCACCCATTTTAATCAAGAAGGTGTGGCCGCGAAATGACTGAAAATATGGTAGTGCCTCGACCAAGGCTGAGGCTTTATTGATGGTAGTGTCCATGGACATGCTTTTGTTTAAGCACGAAATTCTAAATTCGAAATCTTAAACTGAGGCAAGCTTATCAAGACATTTGGAAACAGCGAAGAATCCGAAGGTCGCTGTCATGTGGGTAATGCTGCCATAGCCAGACATACAATTGAGCCTTCTACCCTCATCTGCCATGTTTTTGGGTTTCTCGGTGGATACCTCACCGTCGCATTGCTGGTAAACGGGAGACTCGCTTGAGAAAATACAATCGATGTAGAATTTGCGTGCCTTGATTTTTCGTTTGGGATCGGCCCCCATGGGAAATCCATACTTTGTGCGGAGGTTTCTACGGACCTGATTCATCAGGTTATCATTGTAGCAACGTGAGATGTCATCGATATGGATTTTTGAAGGGTCACGCAGACCGCCAGCCCCACCGCAGCTAATCACCGGAATATTTCTCTTATGGCAGCCGTGGAGTAGTAAAGACTTCGATTGTACACGGTCGATGGCATCGATCACGTAGTCAAACCCTTGATCGAGAATTTCATCTGCGTTGCGATGACTAAAAAATGCTTCAAGTGCAATTACCTTACAATCAGGATTTATGGCTCGGACACGATCTGCCATTGCGGAGGTTTTTTGTTTACCTATTTCTCCATCCATCGCGTGAAGTTGCCGGTTAATATTGGTGATACAAATTTCATCGAGATCAATCATCGTAATGTGCCCGATTCCTGATCTGGCAAGAGCCTCTACGATCCAAGATCCAACGCCTCCAATACCTACAACGCACACATGGGCATGACGGAATTTTTCCATCGCCTTTTTGCCATACAATCTTTCGATACCGCCGAATCTCTCCATTTGACCAAATCTAACTGTTGAGTATACCGCATTGTTCAGCGAGGTATAGGCATGCATGAATTTTGAAGTCGATGGAGTGGCCTTCTTGTTTCTTGTTGGCTAACCAGCTGCTTAATTCCTCTTTTTTGATATGATGCACAGTAATGTTCTCGCCTTCAATACCACCGCCTTGATGCTCGCGAGTTAATTTGGTGGCGGCATACAAATGGGTGATCTCAGTGGTCATTCCTGCCGATGTAGGGCTGGATATTAGTGGTGTGATTTTGTCTGCACGATATCCTGTCTCCTCTAACAATTCGCGTTGTGCAGTTGCTTCTAGCGACTCGTGTGCGTGTTCGGGCTCATCACCTACAAGCCCAGCGGGGATTTCTATTACTGTAGATTGTGTGGGTATGCGATACTGCTCGATGAGCACAATTTTGCCGTCATCAGTGATTGGAAGAATGCCAACTACGCCGTTGCTATTAGGCCTTTCGGTGAACTCCCAGTTGTCTCTGTGGTACAGGCCAAGATACTTTCCCTCGGCAAGGGTATTTCGATTGGTGGACATGAGTTGATTGTTTGTAGCATAGCACTTATATTTCTCATTTTACATCATTTCTAATCTATCTCCGGCCGTGTGTCCCGGGTGAGCAATTCTTCAAGTGCATAGGATGCGGGTTTATGCTCGTAGAGAATCTGATAGACAGCATCGATCAGTGGCGTGCGCACATCTGCTGAGAGCCCTGCGTTATGAATCGATTTGGTATTACGCACGCCCTCAGCTACCATTCCAAGGTTGGCTACAATATCTTTGAGCTCACCTCCTTTTCCGAGGGCTTTGCCCACGCGGTTGTTGCGCGAATGAGGAGAGTAACAGGTGGCCATCAAATCACCTACTCCTGACAAGCCAATAAATGTCTCAGTCTTGCCTCCAAGCGCGGTACCCAGTCTAATCATTTCAGCCAAACCGCGGGTAACCAAAGCCGCGATGGCGTTGTCGCCCAAGCCAATACCATCAGCAATACCCGCGGCGATACCGAATACGTTTTTCATTGCGGCACCAAGCTCGATACCTGCAATGTCATCGCTTGTGTAGCAGCGGAAGTAGGGAGTTGTAATAATTTCTTGAAGCTGCATTGCAAGCGCTCGGTCTTTAGCCCCGATAACGGCACAGGTGGCGAGTGCACGGGCGACTTCCTCGGCGTGGTTTGGCCCTGATAACACGGCAAGCGGATTATCTGGGAGATGAGCGTGAATGAGTTCACTCATGCGTTTTCCGCTGTCAGTGGCAATGCCTATGATGGGGGAGTTCGGCCGGCGGCGACGACAGGCATGGAAACAACGCTGGCGGGTGATCGATTTTATCTGGGCATCGAATCGGGAGTTCCGCTTCCTGTACCCGGCGAGCGTGCTGACTGGAGGAA
>ENA-ORDR01001482-ORDR01001482.1-marine-metagenome-genome-assembly--contig:-NODE-1482-length-10842-cov-3.180771_pt1 | contig 10842 bp, 10 predicted proteins | sample MGYA00240993_ERZ508538 | MGnify/ENA primary metagenome ERZ508538 (study PRJEB26207, sample SAMN05421999) | marine metagenome | isolation source: Monterey Bay, California, USA | place: USA:Monterey Bay...
AAATGGATAAAGTTTTTTCACAGCTATTGTTTTTTAATGACTTTAAAAGTTTTTAGTGGCTTATTTTTTTTGGTAAGTTTTAATAAATACATCCCTATAGATAAATTCCTCATAGGAATCTCTGTACTAGAGGTTCTGATTGGGTTGCTGGCTATTATTTTACCATTTACATCAAAAAGTGTGTATTGTAGGTTTTTTAATGTGGTATCTTTAATCTTCAACACAATAAAATCTGTTGTGGGATTTGGGTAAGTAACTGCTGTTAATTGAGCAGCTAAAAGACCTGAGTTACCTAGGGTTTGAAATTCAAATGCTTGCTGGACTCCTTGCGAAACAGAACCTGAAGTAGATGCGTTAGTTGTATACACTAATTGACCAACAGTATAGCTTAGAGTACCTCCTGTACCAGTAGCATTTCCTCCAGCTGAGGGAATGGTTTCTTGGGCGTAACTTAATTGAAGTGCACACAAAAAAATTAACGTGAGGTTTAATCTTTTCATAGTTTTTTCTTAAATCTGCATGAGCATCAATTTGAATAATTCCTATTTCGTTTTTTTGTTTTAAGTTTAACCCCTCAAATATACCATTAACAGCACCATAAGTAACGCTATGTTCGCCGCCAAGTGTAATAGGTATTTTATTTTTTGAACTAACTTCTTTAGTTAAGTTTCCTATATTACTCATAATATCTTTCAAAGGCATATTACAATCTAACATTGGATGAGTAAAAATACCTTCTGAACAAGGTTCGCTTTTACCAGTATATCTTTCTAGTTCATTGCTGGCACATATTATACTACCAGGCCCCTTTGATGTTCCTTTACCATATGAAACTGTTTTTTCTAAGGGTACAGGTATAATATGAAATTTAGACGTCTCTTGATCTTGTTCTTGATTAGAAAGCTCTGATTTTAAAAAAATATTTTTATTATTATTCATTGCTACCTTCATATATTATAATTTATTTTCAAAATCTTTATATGAAAACTGTTTTATAACATCAATATCATCTGTTTCACTGTCCCATAACGCTATAGATGGTAGCTTAATACCATTAAAGAAACTAGTTTTTACTATTGTATAATGCGCCTGATCTAAAAGAGCTATTCTGTCGCCAATTAAAGGTAAATTTTTAAATTTGTACTTACCAATCACATCGCCGGCAAGACAGCTTGGTCCTCCTAAAACAACCTCATACCCTTCTCTTGCTTCGTTAAGAAGAGCTGGTCTATAGGGAGCTTCTAAAACATCAGGAATATGAGAAGTCGCGCTTATATCAGTTATTGCTATATATGGAGACAGCCTATTATTTGGTTTGAAAAAATCTACAATTTCTCCTATTAAAACGCCACTATCTAAAACTACAGCTTCTCCAGGTTCAATATAAATTTGACAATTTGTTTCAACTGAAAGTTTTTTTAAAAAAGATTTTAACTGACCAAGTTCGTAATCTTCTCTTGTGATATGATGTCCACCTCCTAAATTTATCCATTTCAATTTTTTAGATAGAGGAATAATAGTATTTTTTATCTGGTCCCAGGTATTTTGTAAGGGTTGAAAATTTTGTTCACATAAACTGTGGAAATGTATTCCATCAATTTTGTCTATATCAATTTTTTTTAAATCATTTATGTGAATTCCTAATCTCGAACATACTCCAGCAGAATTATATTTTGGGTTTGTAACTTCCGAATAAAGGGGATTAACTCTTATACCAACTTCTTTTTTTGACCTTTTAGCAATATTATAAAAATTATTAAATTGGTTTAATGAATTAAAAATAACATGATTTGACAAACTAGCTATTTCTTCAAATTCAGAGCTCTTAAAAGCTGGCGAGAACGTGCTAACTTCTCCACGAAAGTATTTTGCAGCTAATTTAGTTTCATATAAACCAGAACTACAACAACCATCTAAGTATTCTGAAATTAGAGGGGCAAGTGATAGGGTTGAAAAGGCTTTAAGGGCAATAAGAATTTTTACGTTAGTTTCAAATTTAAGCTTTTTTAAGACTTCTAAATTACTTCTTAAAGCTTTTTTATCAATAACAAAGCAAGGACTTGGTAAAGAATATAAATCTAACTCATTAAAGTTTCTTGGATTACCGCCCATTGTTTGTAACATATTTATTCTCTAGAAGTTTAATTTTTTGTTTAATTCTAAAGTTTTATGGGGCAATCCATGCTTATTTAGTAGATCCATAAATGGATCAGGATCAAATTGTTCTATATTCCAAACACCTGGCTTAAACCAAATTTTATTAATCATTAACATTGCTCCTATCATAGCAGGTACCCCAGTTGTATATGAGATAGCTTGACTTCCAAGTTCTTTGTAACATTTTTCATGGTCACAGATGTTATATGTATAAAATGTTTTTTCTGACTTGTCTTTTGTTCCGGTAATTATAGTTCCAATACAGGTTCTTCCTTTTGTTCTTTTACCTAAGCTTCCAGGATCAGGTAGAACACTTTTTAGAAATTGCAAAGGAACAATATTTATCCCTTTATATTTAATAGGATTAATAGATGTCATACCCACGTTCTTAAGAACCTCTAGATGGTTTAGGTAGCTATCACCGAAGGTCATCCAAAATCGAGCTCTTTGTATTTCTGGGAAATGTTTTGTTAAACTTTCTAACTCTTCATGGTACATAAGATACATGTTCTTATGCCCTATCTCTGGAAATTCAAATGATATTTTATTTTTTAAAGCAGGGCCAATTTTCCATTCTTTATTTTCCCAATGTTTGCTATCAGATGTAATTTCTCTGATATTTATTTCAGGGTTGAAATTAGTTGCAAAAGGGTGTCCATGATCTCCGTCATTGCAATCTAAAATGTCTAAAGTATCAATATTATCTAGCAGATGTTTCTTTGTATAAGCCGTGTATACATTTGTTACTCCTGGATCAAAACCAGAGCCTAAAAGAGCCATCAAGCCCTTTTCTTCAAACCTTGTCTTATAATCCCATTGCCATTTATATTCAAATTTCGCTTCATCTTTTGGCTCATAATTAGCTGTGTCAATATAATGTGTATTGGTTATAAGACAAGCATCCATGATATTTAGATCTTGATAGGGTAGGGCAAGGTTTAAAACTAAAAAAGGATTAATTTTTTTAATTAAGTTTACTGTGTCATTTACATTATCAGCATCTAATTCAGCAATATTTATATTAATATTGAATTTATTTTTTACGCTAGTTTGTATACTCTTACATTTTTTTAAAGTTCGGCTTGCTAGTGTGATATTATTGAATGTATCAGGAAGACCTGCCATTTTGTGAACGGTTACACTGCTGACACCACCAGCACCAATAACTAATATGTTATTCATTTATATTCTCCGATAATCTAAATAATTAATTATTTTTCAAAATAAGTGTAACCAGATATAGATTCTTTGAAAGATTGTATTAACTCTTTTCTCTCTGACAGTGATAAATCTCTACTTCTAACAGCATCTTCTACTATACTTTTAAATCTATTAATAATATCTTTTGGTTCGTACTCAACATATGAAAGAACTTCTGAGATAGTATCACCTTCTTGTTCGTGTAATAATTGATATCCACCATTTTCTTTCAACTTAATTGTTACAACATTGGTATCTCCGAATAAATTATGAAGATCACCTAAAGTTTCTTGATAAGCACCTATATAAAAAACTCCTAAAAAATAATCCTCATCATTTTCAATTTTATGAACAGGTAAAGTATTTGAAATACCGTCTCTTAAAACAAATTTATTTATGATGCCGTCACTGTCACAAGTGATATCGTTAAGAACGGCTCTTCTGTTTGGATCTTTGTCTAATTTTTGTATTGGGGCAATAGGGTGAAGTTGATCAATTGCCCAAACATCAGGTAAACTTTGAAATAAAGAAAAATTACCATGATAAATATCAGCCATATTATCTAATGAAGTTTGAAGTTCTTCAGTTATTTCAGTTGATGACACTAAAACTTTTTTGATTTTATTAATAATATTTAGATATGTTTCTTCAGTTTTAGCCATGTTTGGTAAATCAATTTGACCGCTTCTAAAAAGAACTCTTATTTCATCTCTGTAATAATTTAAATCATTTAAACACTCTTGTGCTCTATTTAAGTCTAGATATTCGAGAATTTGTATCATGTTTTTGAGTAATGGATGATCATTTTTATTTTTAGTTTGAATTTTACGACTATCAAAGTTTGTAGTTTCTAAAATATTAAAGATAAGCATTGAGCTTGAAGCTATACAAGCCCTACCAGATTCAGTGACTATAGTGGGGTGTGATATGTTTGATTGGTCAAGTTCGTACTTTACGGTCTCCACAATGTTTGTACAATATTCATCTAGGGAATAATTTATAGAGTTCAAAGCAGACTTCTGTTCACCCGTATAATCAACACCTAACCCACCACCAAGATCTAAATACTTCAATGGGGCGCCTTGCTTAGTGATTTCTGAAAAAAATCTACAAGCCTCTTGAGTTGCTTTTCTTATCTCAATAATATCTGGAATTTGACTGCCAAGGTGTGAATGTTGTAATATCAAACAATCTAAGTAGTTATGCGTTTTCAATTTTTTTATTACATCCATAACTTGCTCAACTGAAAGACCAAACGCACTTCTGTCCCCACTAGATTGTGACCAGTTACCACTTACCTTATTAGTTAATTTTATCCTTATTCCAAGTAGTGGTCTAATACTCAACTCTTTTGAAATTTTTATAATAAGTTCAAGCTCTCTTGGACTTTCCAGTACTAAAATAGTTTTAAAGCCTATTTTTTGTGATAATATTGCTAAATGAATAAACTCTCTATCTTTAATCCCATTACAAATAATTGTAGATTCACTAGATAAATCATGAGCTAGTGCTATCAATAATTCAGGTTTTGATCCTACTTCAAGTCCAAAATCATATTTCTTTCCAAATTCAACTATTCTATCAATGACTTGTGCTTGTTGATTAACTTTAACTGGAAAAACACCTTTATAATCACCTTTAAAACCTATTTCTTTAATGGCATTCAAAAATGAATTGTTAATTTGTTGAATTCTAAAAGCTAGATAGTCTGTAACTCGAAGAAGAACTGGACAACTAATGCCTCTTTCATTAAGGCTCTTAATTATTTCAATAAGGTCACTTGGAGAATTATCAGGATAAAAAGGGTTTTTAAGACCTATATTTCCATTATCCATAATTTCAAGGATATCATTGCCCCATTTATTTATTCCATATATATCTTCTTTATTCATTGTGATTAAGCCTTTAAAAATATGATAATTTGATTATATTGCCATTAAGGATAGGTCAAGTTATGGTTTTATTATAGTTAAATTGTTTTACTTAAAAAGAGGTTTTAGATGTTCTTATCTAGATATAAAGATAGAATTATAGATAAACACGATGCTTTGGTTGGAAGGGATAATCCTTTAAACAAAGTATTAACAAACGAAATAAACGGACGTAATCTTTTTCTAATCCCTGATGGGTATAAAAGTATAATCTTAGGTTTGGGATGTTTTTGGGGAGCTGAAAAAATATTTTGGGACCTCGATGGAATTTATCATACTTCAGTAGGCTATGCAGGAGGACATACTAAGAACCCAACATATGAAGAAGTTTGCAGTGGATTAACAGGTCATACAGAAGTTGTAAGGTTGGTGTATGATCCTCATAAAGTTCAACTATTAGATATATTAATTCTTTTTTGGGAAGGACATAACCCAACTCAAGGAATGAGGCAGGGAAATGATATTGGAACTCAATATCGATCAGCTATTTTTATTAATCATAATGAACATTTAAAAAAAATTAAAGAAACACTGCAAATATTTCAAAGTAAACTAAATACTCAAAATGTAGGTGAAATAACTACAGAAATAAAAAGTAACATTAGTTTTTATTTTGCAGAAATTTATCATCAACAGTATCTTCATAAAAACCCAAATGGGTATTGTGGTTTGGGAGGTTGTGGAGTGAAGTTTAATTAACTTTTTTTCTTCAATAATACAACTTGACCAAAATTGGACGATAATATATTAAATATAAAAAATTAAATTATTTGGTTGGCAATTATGAAAGTAGTAAGCTCTTTAAAAACATTAAAAGTTAGAGACAGAAATTGTCAGATAGTTAAACGTAGAGGCCGTCTTTACGTAATTAACAAAAAAAATCCTAGGTTTAAAGCTCGCCAAGGTTAATATTCATACTCTACAGTAAATAAAGATTTCTATTTTAATAAGAAATTATTATATTTATTTAACTTGTTTGAAACTTCTAATATGAAAATAACTAAAATTATTGAAGAAACTAAATCTATTAGTTCAAATATTAAGAATGCTTATATAGATTTTTCTAAAATGACAATTAGCTTAGTTGCCGTTGTCTCTGACGTTATTAAAAATGGGAAACCTGTTATAGGTTATGGTTTTAATTCTAATGGTAGATATGGTCAAGGACATCTTATAAGAGAAAGGTTTAGGCCTAGACTATTAGAAGCTAAAACCGAAACAATTTTAAATGAAGATAAGACTAATTTTGATCCCCAAAAAATGTGGGATATTATGATGAAAAATGAAAAGCCAGGTGGTCATGGAGAAAGATCAGTAGCTGTCGGAACTATTGACATGGCTATTTGGGATCTTGTATCTAAAATTGAACAAAAACCTTTATACCAATTACTTTCAGAAAAATATGGTAATGGAAATCCTAATAGAGATGTTTTTGTGTATGCTGCTGGTGGATATTATTGGCCTGAGCAAGGTATAGTTGGTTTAACTGATGAGATTAAAAAATATTTAGATTTAGGCTATTCTGTTGTTAAGAAAAAAATTGGTGGTGCATCTCTTTCTGAGGACTGCAAAAGAATCGAGGCTGTATTAAAAATTTTAGGCCCTAACGATAGATTGGCTGTTGATGCTAATGGAAGATTTGATCTTAAGACAGCAATTGATTATGCAAAAAAATTGTCGAATTATAACCTTTTTTGGTATGAAGAACCAGGAGACCCCTTGGATTTTGAACTTCACAAAGAGTTAGGTAATCACTACTCAGGATCTATTGCGACAGGAGAGAACTTATTTTCTATGCAGGATGCTAGAAACCTCATAAGGTATGCAGGTATGAGGAAAGATAAAGACTGGTTACAGTTTGATTGCGCTCTGAGTTATGGATTAGTTGAGTATTTGAATATTATTGACATGCTTAAAGAGAATGATTGGGATCTGTCTAGATGTATACCTCATGGAGGTCACCAAATGTCATTGGCAATTGCAGCTGGTTTAGGGCTTGGGGGTAATGAAAGTTACCCTGATCTTTTCCAACCTTATGGCGGATTTCCAGATGAAGTTAGAGTCAGTAATAGTTATATAACACTTCCAGAAATCAACGGTATAGGATTTGAAGGAAAATCTGATCTTTATTCAATAATGAAAAACATGACAAATTAAAATTTGTATTTAAAAAATTAAGTTAGTTTTTAAAAAAATCATTTCCTTTGTTATCTATAACAATAAATGCAGGGAAATTCTCTACCTCTATTTTCCATACCGCTTCCATTCCCAACTCTGAAAATTCTAAAACCTCTATTTTTTTAATACAATCAAGTGCAACTTTTGCTGCGGTTCCGCCGATTGTGCCTAGATAAAATCCACCATGTTTTTTACATGCGTCTGTAACTTGTTTAGATCTATTTCCCTTTGCTAACATTATCATGGATCCGTTATGTTCTTGAAATTTATCAACATATGCGTCCATTCTACCTGCAGTAGTAGGCCCAAATGATCCTGATGCCATTCCCTTAGGTGTTTTTGCTGGGCCTGCATAATAAACTGGGTGGTTCTTAATATAATCTGGTAGAGAACCTTTTTTATCTAATCTTTCAAGTAACTTTGCATGTGCTATATCTCTTGCAACAATCAAGGGGCCTGTTAGAGACACTCGTGTTTTAACTTCATATTTGTCTAATTGCTCTAATATACCCTTCATAGGTTGATTTAAGTCAATATTAATTACATCTTCTGTAACATCATTTAAATTTATATCGGGTAGAAATTGGCTAGGGTTGGTTTCCAATTTTTCAAGGAAAATACCATCTCTATTTATTTTGCCTAGAACCTGTCTGTCTGCTGAGCAAGATACACCAATTCCTATCGGTAATGATGCTCCATGCCGTGGTAATCTTATAACTCTAACATCATGACAGAAATATTTACCACCAAATTGTGCACCAATTCCCATTTCTCTTGTTAAATCTAAAACTATTTTTTCCCACTCAAGATCTCTATAAGCGTGTCCAGTGTTAACATTACCTTTTTCAGGAAGAGCATCTAAGTAACGCATTGAACCCAACTTAACTGTTTTTAGATTTGACTCTGCTGAAGTTCCTCCAATAACAATAGATAAATGATATGGTGGGCATGCGGCTGTTCCAAGAGATATAATTTTTTCATATAAAAATTTTTTTAAATCATTTGGGTTTAAAATAGAAGGAGTAGCTTGAAATAAAAAACTTTTATTAGCTGAACCACCTCCTTTTTGAACAAATGCAAATTTATATTCCAATCCTTCATTAGCAAACAAACTAATTTCAGCAGGTAAATTATTAGCAGTATTCTTTTCTTCAAACATTGAGACAGGTGCTAATTGAGAGAACCTTAGATTATTTTCTTGGTAAGTTTTATAAACCCCTAAAGATAGGGATTCTTCGTCGTTTGAATTTGTAAAAACTTTTTCACCCTTGTAGCCTATTATAATTGCTGTCCCAGTATCTTGGCACATAGGTAAAACACCAGATGAGGCAATGTTAGCATTTTTTAGCATAGTTAATGCAACAAAATGATCATTGTTTGATGCATCCTTGTCGTCAAGTATATTTCTAAGTTGTTGAAGATGAGATTTTCTTAATAGATGAGAAACATCCTTAAAAGCTCTTTGAGAAAGTAAGGTTAGAGCTTTAGGGTCTATCATTAAAATTTCTGTATCATTTACTTTAGAAATATTAACAAAGTTATCTGAAATTTTAATATACTCAGTTTTATCTTTTGAAACTGGAAACATTGGTGAATAGCAAAAATCGCTCAAAACGCTCTCCTGAATTTTTAAATTATTTTATTTTTTATCTCTAAATGCATCAAGTGAGACTATTTCACCAGATTTTACATTTTCTGATGATTTAGGTGTTTTTTCTATATCTGAAAGTTCAGTTTGATTTTCTCGATTTGAGAGTTTTAATTGTTTGTCAATTTTAAATTGGAGTCCAAATCCGACTGAAGGGTCAGTAAAAGATGTTAATGCCTTGAATGGAACTGAGATATTTTTTTTCTTGCCATTGAATGATAGAGTAACTTCAAAATGACTGTCAGTTGATTTTAAATCCCAAAATTGATGTTGTATTATTATTTTAATTTCAGAGTTATCTGTGGTTTTTAATTCATTGGGAACTATAACATCAGGATCGTCTCCATTAAAAGATATAAAGAAATGACTATTTCCTATCAAACCTGTCTCTGATGTAATTTTTAAAACTCTCTTAACTACATCTTTAAGACCATCCTCAACTAAAGAATCATAGTCAAAGCCTTTAGATTTAAATCCGTCATCGTTATTATCTGTCAAAACAAATCCTTAAAAAACATATGAATTATTGTATATTTTTTCTAGCTATAGTTTCAAGGTAAATTTACAAATAATAAAAATGGCGAGAAGTAAACTCCTCGCCATCTCAAATTTTCTGTTGCCAGGTAATTTTGAACCCCGCCAATACTAGCTAAAGAATTGGACTAAGTTTCGGTTGCTTTGGCTGCTTACGCTGCTGCAGCTACCGGAGCATAGTTGTCATTTGCAACTACTTAAATTGTCCGATAACGGTGGTACAATGCCGAGTGAAAGTTTAATTTTTACTACATGCGTCGATCCTATTTCGCCCCCTCAACAGATTGGTGGAGGCGCCGGGTACCGCCCCCGGGTCCGCTAAGCTTATTCTAAAAAATGTTTATCACCATAGTCATTAAAATGACTTTTTTACTATACATTATTTATTTTTTTAATTAAAGAGCACATAGTATAAGTTTTTATTGTTGAGGTTTTGATGAAGCAATATTTAGATCTGCTAGACCATGTGCTAAAAAAAGGTGCCCATAAGGGTGACAGGACTGGGACTGGGACTAAGTCTGTTTTCGGTTGGCAAATGCGTTTTAATCTAAATGATGGTTTACCATTATTAACAACAAAAAAACTTCATCTAAAGTCAATTATTCATGAACTTTTATGGTTTATCAAAGGTGATACAAATATTTCTTATTTGAAAGAACATAATGTATCAATTTGGAATGAATGGGCAGATGAAAAAGGTGATTTAGGTCCAGTATATGGAAAGCAATGGAGAAGATGGGAATCTCCAGATGGAAGAAAATTAGATCAACTTGAAGATGTTATAACGCAAATCAAAAGTAACCCCGATTCAAGAAGAATGGTTGTTTCAGCATGGAATCCTTCAGATGTAGGTTCGATGGCTCTTCCTCCATGTCATTGTTTGTTTCAATTTTATGTTTCTAATAACAAGTTATCCTGTCAGTTGTATCAAAGAAGTGCAGACATATTTTTAGGTGTTCCCTTTAATATTGCTTCTTATTCTATTCTTACTCATATGATTGCTAATGTTTGTGGGTTGTCACCAGGTGATTTTATTCATACTTTAGGTGATGCGCATATTTATCAAAATCATATTGATCAAGCTAATATTCAATTATTAAGAGATACTAAAAAATTACCTAATATTAAATTTAGAAAAAGATTTGAAAATATAAATGATTTTAAATATGAAGATTTTGAAATTACTGATTATAT
>ENA-ORDR01001483-ORDR01001483.1-marine-metagenome-genome-assembly--contig:-NODE-1483-length-10839-cov-5.981602_pt1 | contig 10839 bp, 6 predicted proteins | sample MGYA00240993_ERZ508538 | MGnify/ENA primary metagenome ERZ508538 (study PRJEB26207, sample SAMN05421999) | marine metagenome | isolation source: Monterey Bay, California, USA | place: USA:Monterey Bay...
GGAGGATCTTCTGGAGGTTCAGCAGCTGCGGTAGCTTCAAATATGTGTTTAGCTGCTTTAGGAAGTGATACTGGAGGTTCAATTCGACAACCATCATCTTTTTGTGGATTAGTGGGAATGAAACCAACTTATAGTCGAGTTTCTCGATATGGTTTAATTGCTTATGCATCTTCTTTTGATCAAATAGGGACACTTACAAATACTGTAGAAGATTCTGCATTAATCTTAGAAGTGATTTCAGGAAAAGATGAAAAAGATAGCACTTCTTCTTCAAAATTTGTAGAAAATTATTCTGAAATACCAACTCCAGAAAAAAAGAAAATAGCGGTATTGAAAGATTGTTTTGATAGAGAAGGGTTGGATTCGGAGGTAAAAGTAAGAATAGAACAAACAATAGAAAAACTAAAGGGAAAAGGACATGAAATTGAAAATATTTCTTTTCCAGAATTAGACTTTTTAGTACCAACATATTATGTTTTATCAACAGCTGAGGCCTCATCAAACCTTGCAAGGTTTGATGGAGTACATTACGGATACAGAACAGAATCTCCGCTTGATATGGAAGAAACCTATGTGAAATCTAGAACCGAAGGATTTGGAGAGGAAGTTAAAAGGAGAATAATGCTTGGAACATTTGTATTAAGTGCGGGATATCATGACGCTTATTACAAAAAAGCCCAGCAAGTAAGGAGGTTAGTTCAAAATAAAACAGAGAAAATATTAATGGATTTTGATTTTATTTTATCCCCTACTACTCCTCACACCGCTTTTGATATTGGAAATAAACATACAGATCCAACAGCAATGTATTTAGAGGATATCTTTACGGTTCACGCGAATATTTCTGGTAATCCTGCAATTAACTTACCTCTTTACACTCATTCAAACGGAATGCCATTTGGACTTCAATTATTATCTAAAAAATTTAAAGAAAAAGAATTGTATTCTATTTCTTCTGAACTAATGGCAGATTTATAAAAAGATGTAGTTAATAAATGATTGATTTATCATCTTAAAAAAGATAAAAAATCAATTTATTTTTTCAAATTTGTAATCTATGAAAAAACAAGTTTTATTACTTATTAGTCTATTTATTATTTGTATTTCTAAAGCTCAAACAGATACTATTATTATAATATCAATACCAGACTCTTCTTTAGTAAATCATAATACCACTATTACAAACGAATATGATATTGATGACACAGTTGAGATATTAGAACTTACTCCATCAGAAGATTTAATTTACAGAAGACTAAAAATTTTAGACGAGTCATCTCCTATAGATTTTTCATATAATAAATCAACGGTATATTACATAAAAAAATATTTAGAAAGAGATGTTAAATTGATTAGTATAATGTTAGGGGTCTCACCCTATTATTTTCCAATGATGGAACAACAGTTAGACAGATTTGAAATTCCACTAGAATTAAAATATTTAGCAATTGTTGAATCATCCTTAAACCCAAAAGCAAGAAGTAGATCTGGAGCTACAGGATTATGGCAATTTATGTATCCTACAGGCAAAGAATATGGATTAGAAGTAACCTCATATATTGATGAAAGGCAAGATCCTTTAAAATCGACTATTGCGGCTTGTACTTATCTTGAAAAATTATATAATATGTTTGGAGATTGGCATTTAGTTTTAGCAGCATATAATGGAGGCCCAGGATATATTAAAAGACTCATGACAAAAACAGAACTTACTAACTACTGGGATTTACAACCTCATTTAAAAAAAGAAACACAAAATTATGTGCCAAAATTTATTGCAATTAGTTACGCAATGACTTTTTATAAAGAATACACAATAGACATTATTAATTCTGAAATGAATATTACACAAAACGATACAATCTCTTTTAAAAAACAAGCTCCATACCATCTTATTTCAGACATGTTTTGCGTTTCGAAAGAAACGTTAAATTATTTGAATCCTGCTTATAAACAAGAAGTATTACCCTTAGGAGAAATTATTTGCTTGCCAAAAGACGTAATTATGGACATTGTAAGAAATGAAGACTTCTTTTATGACTATTTGGAAAAAGTAGACAATAAAGAAATTTTGGTAAATGAAAGCAGATTAGTTTATATTGTAGAAAAAGGAGATTATTTAGGTAAAATATCTAAACAATATAATTTATCAGTGCCAGATATAAAACAATGGAACAATTTACATTCAGATAATTTATCAATTGGAGATGAATTAATATTATATATCCCAGATGAAAGCTAATATTACGACATTATTTTTGTTGATTACTATTATGGTTTCATGCAATAGAAGTCAAAATAAAACATTACCTGAAAACACTGGAAATCACAAGGAGATTATATTGGTAATAGAAGATAAACTATGGGAAGGAAAGAAAGGTGAAATACTAAGAGAAATATTTGAAAAAGAAATTGCAGGACTTCCTCAGTCAGAAAAATTATTTAACCTAATACAGTTAAATCCAAAGGAATTTACTAGATTTTTTCAGACTCATAAAAACATCATGGTTGTTTCCTCTGATGTAAAAGACTCATATAGTAAAGATAAATGGGCAAATGGTCAGACTGTATTCTATTTACATAGTGATTCTAAAGAAATAGATTTTATAAAATCTTGCAATAAAACATGTAGTTTTTTGAATAGGAAAGAACTTGAAGAAATCAAGAATAGTTATGAAGAAGGCCATAACAAAGACGCAAGATTAGATATAAAGGAACAGTTTGGGTTTGAACTTTTTCTTCCAACTGAATATACAGTTTCATTAAAGAAGGAGGGGTTATTTATTGCAGATTTCCACTCATTTAATGAAAAAGAAGATTTACTAAAATATATAATAGTATATGAATTTGAACCTACAGATTACGATTTACAAGCAGAAATAATTATTAGAACAGATTCAATTTTAAAATACATTCCAACTAATGAAGGTAGTTATGTTCAGATTGATAAACGCTTTTCTATAGTAAAAGATAATGAAATTTATAGAGGGCTCTGGATTCTTAAAAATGAATTTATGGGAGGCCCAATCATCATTAGAAGCACATCTATTGACGATAAAGTTGTGGTTTCTTTGGGAATAGTATTTAATCCTAACGAGAACAAAAGAGATTTTGTAAGAACGTTTGAGGCAATACTTTAATAAATTAGTAATTTATCGGATTTCTCTAACTTATTTCCATTCAAGATATTATAAATATACACTCCCTTGCTTAAATTTGAAATATCAATTTTAGTTCTTTCAGAAAAGAGTTTTTCAGAGAGAACATTTTGTCCGGTAACATTAAACAATTCTATTTTACAATTTTCGATTTTGTAAGGAGTAGTTACTGTAAAATATTTTTCTGTAGGATTTGGAAATACTTTAATAAATTCAGGGTTCACAGAACCAACAAAAGATGGGAAAGAATTTAGATCAGATTCCCAAACCCCCCTTCCAAATGTAGCTGCTCTTAATTTTCCAGCACTATACTGTATTTCTAATTCTCTTACACTTACAAAGGGAAGTCCAGTGTTAAATAATTGCCACTCATTCATAGTACTATCTTTGTGGTAAACACCAATATCTGTTCCAATATATAAATCATCTTTAGTGTAAGATTGAAACACAATACAATTTACAGGTAAATTTGGCAATTGCGAACCAGATATATTTACCCATGTTGCGCCAGCATCTGTACTTTCGTATACTTTTTCACCATCATTAAAAGATGACATTGTTACAAAAACTCTATCAGGATTAGTATTTGAAACAGTTATATCAGAAATATTCCCTGAAGGAAGACCAGGTTTAATATAATCCCAATTTTGCCCATTATCTTTAGTTACCCAAATTCCAGCATAAACAGCAGCATAAATATAATTTAAATCTGAAGGAGCTAAAGCAATTGTTTTTAATTGTCCGTAAGTAGGAGAAATAGAATCCCAAGAAGCTGTAGCTGTATTACTCTTATAAACAACATTATAACCAGCTACAATAACATTATTATCTAGAGGATGCATTTTATATGGGGTTACCCAAGATCCGTCATAACTTACAGGTTTTACATTATCCCAATCAATCCCACCGTTATAAGTAACTCTTAACCCCCCATATTGAGATGTGGAGTAAATAATATCATCATCATATTGATCAATAATACATTCCATACCATCAGACCCCCTAATTGCATCCCAAGTAGTTCCAGTTAATCTTTCTGTCCCATTATCTTGAGCCCCCACAACTAATGTATAATCATTATTTTTTGATAAACCAATTTTATAAAATTGGGAAATTTCTAAACCATCACTAATATCAATCCAATCAGTTAATAAACCAAAATATTTATATATTCCACCATCATTTCCAACATATGCAATATTATTGATAGGATTAAATTCTGCTGCATGATGATCTACATGCATGTATGAATAGTTTAAAAAATCTCCTCCACTAGATCCAGATAGATTCCAAGTAACTCCTCCATCTGTAGATTCCCACAAATTAATTCCTCCTACAATAATATGATTTTCATTGGTTGTTGAAACAGCTAAGGTCATATCATACCAGGATTGTCCACCAGTACCACTTCCATCTCTATCTCTACCTAAAATATTTGATGTGTCTGATTGGAGTGTCCAACTATCACCTCCATCACTTGATTTATATAATCCATGATACCCCCAGGCATTATCAGAGAAGAGAGAGTAAACAACTTCTGTATTCGCAGGAGTAACTGCAATTAATGGTCTTCTTTTATTAGAATTTAAAACACCATTTGAAGACACCTGCCAACTAACACCACCATCTACAGAGCGATAAACATTGGAACTTCCACTTGTTTGTTTTGTAGCGTATAAAATATTTGTATTCTCAGGTTTATAATGGATATCTCTCCATCTTCCATTAGGGCCAACTGTATTCCAAACAATACCACCATCTGCAGTAACAAAGATATTATCTCCTGTTGCGGCAAAAATACTATCTGTATTGTTTGGATTCATTTCTAATTTACTAATTTCAATTCCTTGATCAACTCCATAGCTTAAACCAGTTGTATCCCAACTTAACCCTCCGTCAATACTTTTTAATACTCCAATAGAGTAAGTGTCTCCTCCATCAGCGTCCCCAGTAGCCATATACATAATATCGGTATTTGTAGGATCTATTATTATATCAGAGACACCTAATACAGGCAAATTATCCGTATTAGTTGACCAGGTGTTTCCTCCATCAATTGTTTTCCACAAACCTCCTCCAGGAGCTCCAACCCAAAAAATATCAGGATTAGTTGGATGAAATTCAATACAATTTACTCTACCATTCCCTCTTTTCTTATTATTTGATTGAATAATTGGAACATCAAAGGGACCTAAAGGAACCCAATTAGAAAAACTTGCAGATTGTTTATTATCTTTTATTTTTTTCCACTCATCCCAAAGAGAATTAGGATAAAAATTTCCATTCTCATCTACTCTTGATTCTAAAAAATCGATTGTTCTGGCATATGGTTTGTATCCATTTCCTTTTGTATAAGGAATTTTTTTTCTATAATTATCAAAAGATTCTTTTAAATCGAAAAAAGTAGCGTTCGGATTTTTTTGATAAGTATTTTCCTCCCAAGTTTGAGATAAACAAACAATTGAACTTATCAAGAATATTAATAGAGTTGCACTTTTTTTCATTGTAATAAATTGCTTAAAATTCAGATTGTAAATTTACAATAAAATTTCTACCACTAGAGCTAATAGCAGAAGCAAATGTTTTATAATGAGCATCTAGAATGTTTTCACAAGAAATAGATAGTTGAAAATTGTTTATTTTTCTAGAATAGATTAAATTTAAAGTATACCAAGAAGGAGTTCCGTCAATTGTAGCTTCTTCAAAATTATCTACACCATTTAGATCAAAATCCTCTGATTTTTTCCAAGAGTTATATATTGAGTAAAATGAAAATGAGGAATTTTCACTTACCGAATAATTAAATTGTAATCTAGAAGAAAGAGGAGGAATATGAGCTAATGGAAAGGAATCAGAGCTAATAGCATTAACAAAAGAACTTATTGATTTAACAGATAATTTGTCATTTATTTTTTGATTATATATAAGGTTCACCCCCATCATTTTAGCAGAAGTAATATTAGTGTTCGCAATAGTTTTCATCCACTCACCATCATATAAAATTGAGTCAACTCCATTTATACTAATCTCTCTTTTTGCAATGGCGTCAGTTAGGAAACTATTAAATAAAACTATATCAAATTTATTGTTTTTTCCTAAGTGCTGAAACATTAATTCTGATGAAATAATTTTCTCAGAATTTAAGTCCGGATTAGGGATTACAACAATACCATCAACTTTAGAAAACACTTTTCCTAGATCATCAATATTAGGGTTACGGAAAGAATTATATATTGAAAAACTAATAAAATTATTTTCTAAAATGGAATAAAACAGATTACTACTAGCTGCAATATTCCAGTTTTCTAGTAATAAAGATTCATTTAATTCAAATGGATTATTATCTGAAAAATGAGCTTCTATTTTTTCAAAATCACCTCTAACAGCATTAAACCATTTTAACTTATTATTCGATCTATATTCTGACAAAATAAAAGTAGAAAAATTTAAAACCTCTGATCCATTATCTGGATAACGACTAGTAGCAAAACTTATATCACCAGAATCATCTTTATTATAAGCATCAGAAGATAATTTTTCAAATCGATTACTGAAACCATAATCTATCTGCCAATTGTTTATATTTTTACGTAAAGAAATTTTAGAGTCAAAAATATCAAGGTTTTCGATTCTGCTTGTGGAAAAATTATCCGTGAATTTTTGTTTATGTCGTGACTCTTCAATATTCTGAATATTAAAATTTAGATCGATTTTATCAGCAAGAATTTTATTTAAATTATTCGAATAAGAAAGAGAATTAAAAACTCTTGTTTGAGGGCCATAATACCAACTTTCATATTTCGGACTTCCATTAGAAACATCATTTAATTTATCGTAGCGGTGTATATCAGATGTGGTAGAAAATTGAGAGTTTATGGAAAAACTACTAGAGTTATTTATTTTATGATGTATTTTTTGAGTTAGATCAATCTGAGAATAGTCGCTATATAATTGAGTATTTTCATTTGTGGTGAATTCATCTTTCCCCCAATTTTCATATCCATGAAATCGGTTGCTACCCATTTTTAGGTTTCCATACTTTTTGTAAGTAGCAGAACTTAGAAATGAAGTGTTATTTTTTTTGTAGACAGAATGAAGGTGAGTTAGATAGGAGTTAGAAGAACTTTCGTATTGAGATGAGAAACTATTAATATTTTCGGAATAGTTTTCAGGATTAATAGTATTTAAAATAATACTTCCTCCAAGAGCTCCACTTCCATAAAACACAGTAGAAGGACCATGAAGAATACTTATGTTTTCTAAAATAAATGGATCAATACTTAAGATATTTTGGAGGTGACCACTTCTATAAATAGTATTGTTTAGCTTAACCCCATCCAGAACCAATAATATTCTGTTTGCTTCAAATCCCCTGATGTTTGGGCTACCCCCTCCATTTTGGCTTTTTTGAACACTAATAGCTGTAGATTTTTCTAACAATTCTGCCGGATTTTTTGATAAAGAGCTTGTAATTTCTTTTTGGTTTAATCGAATAATTTGTGTTTTATTATCTTCAATATTTAAAGTGGTATGAATAGATATTTCATTAAGAAGAAGATTCATTTTTGTTAAATCTATTTCTGATGTATCTGTTGTCTGATTTTCTTGAGAATTAGCAGGGGGGATAAAATATAGAAGACAAACAAATAATAAAACTAGCCTCATGTTCTTAATGATTCTATTACTTCATAAGATTTCAATTTTTCTATATTATAATGATGAAGAGAGAAGTATTTTTGAAGAGAAACAATTAATTTTTTCCTGTTTTTGTATGGGATATCTACAGATTCATTTTGTAAAAGAGCACTTAAATATTTTTTATTTTCTCCACGAATATTATAATAAGGAGGATGATTTGTAAACTCCCCGCTTTCCAAATCAAAATAATCTTTGTTTGAAAAGTCTTTGTTGGGATGAAATCCCAAGAATTCTGTTAGTTTTAGTAAAAAAACAAGAACAAAATTTTTATTTAATTCTTCCGTTTTATTTAAATAAAAAATAGTTTTTTCTGCAAAATTATAAAGCTTTTTATCGGTTTCTTTTTCCATCAAAACTCTCATTAATACCTCAGAAATAAACATACAAACAAACTTTTTTTGCATATCAGAATAGGTTGAACTTAGATTATGTTCTGAACGAATTTCTTTCACGAAAGGAAGTCCCTTGTTCTTGTTTACAGAAATCTCTAAACTTACAATGTTTAAAGGATGTAAATAGGATAATTTATTTTTTGAAGTTTTGTTTCGAATTCCTTTTATAACATAAGATTGAAGACCGTAGTTTTCTGTAAAAATTTTAGCAATTACTGAACTTTCAGAATATTTGTAGTAATGAAGAGAAATTCCTTTTATTGATTCCATTTCTAATGAATAAAAAGAATTTTACCAATTGTTTTTTCTCTCCCATATTTATCGGAACTAAGTACCAAATAAACTCCTGTGCCTACCCTGTTATTATTTATGTCGGATCCGTTCCAGATAGCAGTTCCTCCCTCAGAATTGGTTTCAAAAACTAAGTTACCACTCACGTCAGTAATTTTTACATTAGACTCGTACGACAAACCATTAATTGTAATAATTCCGTTATAATTTTCTCTGACAGGATTTGGGAAAATATGCAAATCGTCTGGATGTTGAGCAGATTGAGTTGCATCACTTCTAAAACTCATTAACCCTTTATCAGTTGCAATAAACACTTCAGCAGTTTCATGATTTATTTCTATATCTAGAATTGTATTGGAAAGCAATGGGCTGTTTTCGTCAGTAAAATGAAATATTTCTTCTGTACCATCTTCTGAAAGTAAAAACAATCCAGACCCAAGTGTTCCAATCCATTTTCTATTTCCTCCATCAATAGCAATTGTATATACTATTTCAGCATTAAGTAGATATTGTCCGAAACCATTTTCTTCAACAATAATTTGTTGTGCATCAAAATTATACCCACTAAAAACAGAGGAAGGAGAATAAAACACACATACACCTTCTTTTGTTCCTACCCATATATTTCCTTCTAGGTCATTTGCAAGACAGTAAACATTATTGTTTGGTAAATTTCCACTTCCTAGTCCTGTCGTTATTTTGGTAAATTGGTCATCAGATTTATCAGGAATAGTACTATTGTCATTATATACAAATAATCCGTTATTAGTTCTTATTCCCCACTTTTGTCCATAATCATCTATTATAATCTCTCCTATTTCTGTAGTTTGATTCGCAACAAAAGGCATGTTAAAAGCTATCCATTCATCCTGATTTGTTTTGCAAAATAATGGAAACGCAGAATACGATTTTGTTCCCCATAAATTATTATCTGTATCAGTTAATAAGGAAACAATATTTTCGTTACTATCGACGACATTATTAGTATTTTGAAAAGAATAATTTGTGACAACATCATTTTCTACACTAACAAGAGAATTACTTGAGCTACCATAAAAAGTTTGATCCCCTATTTTTACTGATGAGATGATATTTTCATTATAATTTTTTATTTCCCATTCAATCATATCAGAACTTTCAGAAATAGAATTTTTTTCTTGATTATGTAGTAGAGTAAGATTATCATTTAAAATGTTAATTTTATGAATAGAATTAGAAGCGGGTCCATTTGGTTTTATAGTAGAATGGTATGTTAAATTTTCAAATTTCATAAGAGAATTTACGCTATCCGCAATCCATAAGGTGTTTTCATTATCTATTAATATATCTTGTATTTTTATAAAATTAGAATCTGTTAATGTAATCTGATTAGAATTATCAAAATATAAATCTAATGTAGTGTCATTCACATGTATTGTTGTATTATTAAAATGTTTTATGAATATAAGCTCCCCTAAATTATTTATAATTAATTCTGTTGGAGTAATCGTAATATCTGTAATTTCTCCACTATAGCTTGGATGCTTTACCCAAGTATTAAAATCGAAAAGTGACGAAGAATTTATATCGGCATAGTAGAATCCATTTGTAGTTGCGGCAAAAATAGAAGTGTCGTTAATTGCGCAATCGTTTATCCCAACAAAATTTCCACTCTCACCTATTTTATAAGTATCTTTTATTTCCTCATTTTCCAGATCTAGTAGAACTAAACCAAAAGAGCAGGATAAATAAGCAATACTATTATTGATATAGATGTTATTTATTTTCTTTTCACCAAGAATATCCTTTAGTTTAATGTCAGTTATATTTATAAAACTACCATCTTTTATTAAGTCAATATTTGTATTGTTATAAGCAATTACTACAATTTTATTTTCCTTATCGTATGCAAGACAGGAGATTCCTACATCTGAAAGCCCATTTATTTTATTTAAACGGTTTATGGTATAATCATCTTTATTGTAATAAAAAAGACCATTTTCGGTAGCACAATAAATATTATTTTCTACCTCTACAATACACTTTGCATTTTGGAAGGAAAGATGTTCCTGCCAACTATAAGTTGGGACATTTTGCCCTTTTGTGGAAACAAAATGAGTGAGAATTATAAGACTTAATACTATTCTTTTCATACAGACTACAATATTAAAACATATTCACTAGATAACATTAAATTTATTTAAAAATTGTAGTAATAAAGTTCTTTTGTAGATTTGCAGAAATGGCCTAGTAGTTCAACTGGATAGAATATCAGATTTCGGCTCTGAGGGTTGGGGGTTCGAATCCTCCCTAGGTCACTA